>OKZS01000342.1_pt1 | contig 7330 bp, 7 predicted proteins | sample 1609231 | NCBI WGS metagenome assembly OKZS01 (sample SAMN02675206, study PRJEB24791) | human gut metagenome, SKBSTL031 | isolation source: stool | host: Homo sapiens | place: USA | reverse complement strand
GCACCTTGAAGCTGGGGGAGAGCTGCCGGGTGGAGTCCCGGGACATGGAATATTCTTTGATAGCGATAGAGAACACGACCTTTCTTTTGAGCAGCCCCCACCCGGGGGCTGCTTTTTGTTTTGTCAGAGGTACTGATACCCCTCGACAGAGATGCAGCTACTGAGAGAGTCGCTGGGATACGAGAGCCGAACGGTGCCATCGCTCGTGAACGTGACGGCAACGTAGTTCGTAGAATAATAATGATTGTTGCCGTTTTTATTGTACTGAGAAGCATTGATCGCGGCAGAGCATCCACGTGCAACTCTTACCTCGGTTGCACCGGGACTCGTCTGGCCGTTATTAGTCGCACTCGGATAACTACTGGACACAGGCTTGACCACCAGATAGTCCACCGTATCCGGAGCCTTTGCGCTCGTGCCGCCCGAGGAGCCCATCGCCGCGCTCCAAACCAGCTTACCGTCCATATACATCAACCTCTCTTTCGTTTTCTTGCTCATGCCGCCGCTGATGGCGACGCTTCCTAACGCCATACTCACGCCTCCGATTCTGCCGCGTCTGCGGCCTCGGGGGTGGTGTCGGCGTCCGGGTCGGCGAGGCCCCACTCTGCCCGCAGGGCGGCGAGGGCGGCGGCTTTGTTGGGGGCCGTGCCGGCCAACAGGGAGAGCAGCAGGGCCTTGGCGTTGTCACTCAGGCCCTCGCCGGGGTCGCCCTGCGGGCCGGGTTCACCGCGCGGCAGAGTCAGGCAGAGCTTGCCGTCCCGGATGCCGGCGGCGGGTGTGTCACCGGTGGTCACGCTGCCGATGCCCTCCACCACCGCGCCGCAGGCGGCTGCGATGCCGTCCTCCATCCGGTTGAGCACGTCGGGCAGGCTCACCTTCATGCCGGTGACAAAATGCTGTTTCACATACTTCATGGTGTACCTCCGTTACAAAGTCGTGTCTTCGAGGACGGTGTCGCCCAGGGTGTCCTCTCCGGTGTCAGCGGTCGAGGCCGAGGGTCCCAGCAGCTCCACCTGCATCTGGATGCCGCCTTCGGGGACGTTCTCGGCCCAAAACGTGATGCTGCCGTCCTTGGTCTCGCAGACGCCTGCAAGCCCCGCCGTGACGGCCACGGTATAGGTCTCGGGGCTTGGCACCGCCGAGGGGACGGTGGCCGCCCTCGCGGCCCGCAGGGCGGCCGTCTGCTTGTAGGCGTAGCCGGGCACGTCGGTGCATTCGGCCCAGCCGTCCGCCGGGAGGGTCACGGGCCAGATGCCGAGATAGCCGCCGCTGTAGCTGGCCAGCAGCTTGTCGCAAAGCTTGGCGGTCTCTTTGGCCTTGGCCAATGCCTGTGCGCCCAGCTCGTCCATGGGGATGCCGGTGACGCCGTCCCGCATGAGGCCGCAGAGGGCTTCGTCGGTGCGGGTGTCGGTGAGGGATGCGGCAGTGATCTCTGCACTGCCGGCCGGAACGGAGATCTCACACAGACACAGCTCATAGATGAAGTGCGTCCGGATCAGCTCTGGTGCAGTGGGTTCGGCCTTCGGAGTGCCGGGCTTGAGCTTCAGAGCCGTCAGATTGGCATTGGCATCAAACTGGATCACTACCCGGTCGATGCGGGGCAGCATATCGTCTGCGTCGGGTACCGTCAGCGTGCTGCGCTCCCGGGCGCAGACAGAGATGCCCTTGAAGTCGTCGTAGTTGATCCACGCGAGACCGGGGGAGACGGTGATCTCCCGGGGGCCGCTGACGGTCACAGCAAAGTTTGAATCGCGAGAGTAGACGCCGGAGGTGCGGGTGCATAGATAAGCGGCCACATCTTCGGCACTGTAAGTCACCCCGTCGAGGGGGTATGTCACAAGCTTCATGTTCTTCTCCTGATGATAGGTGTTCCAATCTCGGTGGAGACGCTGTTCTCGCCCTTCTGGGATGTCAGGGTGATGGACGTGATGCGGGCGGCAGCCTGAATGTCGGTACCCGGCAGGCTCGCGGCGACGACTTTGCCCACTATGACCTCATCCGTAGGGGTAAAGCGGAAATTCTCAAGCCGAGTGTGCTTGGCCAGCTCCTGCGTGCCGAGGGCTTTCAGGCTTTCGAGGTAGTCGCTCTGGGTCTGGCTGCTGCTTCTGGTGCGGCTGGCGGCATCCACCACCAGCTCACGCCGGGCGATTCCTGCTGCACTCTCTGCGCCCACCGTGACGGTGGCGTCGCCGCCTACCACGATCACCACATTCTTATAATCGGCCGTGCTCTCGGTGTAGGTCAGGTCGGTAAGGTTGCCGTACTGGGGCGCATAGCGGGCGTTCCGGTCCAGCAGAGGGCGGTACAGCTCGAACAGCAGCTTTTTCTCTGCCGGGTCGAACCGGAGCCGGAAGCCGATGTCCAGCTCCTGACATACCTGCTCAGCCACATCCAGCAGACTGCCGGGTGCGGCCTCGCCGGTGTAGGTGTCGGTGATCTCGGCCAGGTCGCCGAGCTCGACGCCGGGCCACGGCTCCATGGCCGTGACCAGCTGGCGGAGCGTCGTCTCTGCCGAAAAATTCTTCAGGGTCTGGAGGCTGCTGCGCTCGTCGAGGATGTAGGCTGCGTCGCGGGCAGAGACCACAAGGCGGTGGTCGGAGGTCTGGGCGGAGCATATCCGCATGAGGTGCTCGCTGCCTGCCAGCCAGAGATACCGGTCGGGGCGGCAGAGGGCCTGCAGGCTGGTAGATTCATGAAGCTCCAGCTGCGCCCCCTGCACGTTCTTGTAGGTGTTGTACCGCTCCGGCCAGACCAGCGACACCCAGCTCTCGATTCGCCCCAGAAGCTTCAGCTCGGGGCCATAGACAAAGATCGTCTTTGTACCGCTGGCAGTCAGGGCAGATGCTTTTTCGCCGCTCATGAGTTCTCCTCCACTACAAGAGATGCATACGCTGCGCTGAAGCTCAGGGTCAGATAGAGCGCCGTCATGCCGCTGTCGGCAGTGCGTGTCCATGCCCGTGTGCCGTGACGCAGCGTCCAGAGGGTGCTGCTCTCATCCAGCAGCTCGAAGGCATTGAAGGTCTCGCCGTCGATGATCTGGTCGATGCGCAGCCGCCCGTCCTCCCGCCAGAGCCGAATGACGTCGCCGTCCTGCATCTCGGTGAGAAAACGAAGATACTCTCCGGTAGCAAGATCCCGCACGCCGGGGTTTCGTACGACGCCCTGCGCAGTCAGCGTCAGCACAAAATCCTGCGTGTCCGGGCCGGGGTTGCTGAGCTTGAGAAAATCCGACTGGATGCGCAGGCCGAACTGGTGGGTGCTATAGCAGACGGGCAGCCGGAACGCAGGCTGCGTATAGAACAGCGAAACGCTGGTCTCGGAAACACTGCGCCAATAGGGATTCGGGCAGTAAAGCTGAAAGCTGAAGGTGGGCCAGAGGTTTGCGGCGCTGATGGCGGGGCAGCGCTGCACTTCGGCGTCGCAGTAGTATTTTCCGGCCACGGTCAGCCGCCCGGTGGCCCCGGGGGTGAAAATATCCCGCAGCTGACGCTTGAGATAGGCAGTATTCCGCAGGATGCGCCCGGTAATGGTGCGGGTCACGCCGGAGATGCTGCGGCTCTCCACAGTGGCACCCACCTGCTGGTAGCCCTGACTGGTCTCCAGCTCCACCGGCAGATCGCCGATGGGGTCGATGCTGTAGAGCACGCCTGCCTTGTAGCCGAAGCTGAAGCTCTGGCCGCTGCTGGCGGTAAAGATGGCATCAAACACCGGCAAGCACCGCCCTTTCCTGTTCGTATCGTGCTTCGCGCATCAGGTCAGCCGCTGTCTGCGCTTTGGAGTAAATATACTGGTTGATCTCATACGAGGGCCGGGGCTTGCGCTTAGGCCGAGCGGTTTCTTTCTCGTAGTCCCACAGCGAGTAGCTGGGGGCGGTGACGGCGCTGCCGGAGCCGGAGCTGCTGTTGGGCGTCTTCACGGAAGATCTGCTGCTGCTCCCCAGCTTCATGGCAATGGCCGCGATGGCCACAGCCAGAGCGACGCCTGCAGCGATGACCATAGCACCCACAGGCAGGCCGATGCCGGTAGCCGAGATGGCCGCACCGATGGACTCCAGCATGGCGACAAAGGCAGAGCCGACCGTGGTGACGAGGGTGCCCATCGCGGCGAAGATGGTGGGGAAGGCCGAGAGCAGGTTGCCCGAGAGGGCTGTGCTGATGGCCTTGGCCGCTGTGCCGAGGGGGCCTTTAAGAGCCGCGAAGGTGTCCTGCAGGGTGCCGCTCAGTTGCCCGGCCAGAGAGGCAACGTCGCCAAAGCGGCCGGTAATGCCCTCGAAGAGCTGCTGTCCCAGAGAAGCCGCGCCCTGCGCCAGCCCCTGTGCGCCCTGTCCGAGGACGCCGTTCAGGCCGTCCACCAGCGAGAGGGCGTAGTCGGTGAGCTGCTGCTTCTGGTCGGCGGTCATCCCTGCGTAGAGGGCGGATGCCGCCCACCTGCCGATGCCCACCCAGTCGCCGCTCTTCACGGCTTCCCACAGGGTATCCACCGTGCCGAGGACGCCCTCGTTGGCGCGGTCTTTGAGGACAGACCAGAGGCCGTCCAGTGTCTTGGCGGCGCTGTCCTTGATGGTCTCGGCCACCTGCTCGGTGCCGTCGGCGGCAATGGTCTTGACGGTCTCCACCGTGCGGAGCGCCCCGTCGATGACCTTGTCCTGCGTCTGGGTGATAACGCGCTGCTGCTCGGTGGTACCGTCCGCGAGGGTCTTGGTCACGGTCTGGGTGGTGCGCTTGGTGTTCCCGACGACCTCATAGGCCGTGTCGCTGTAGGAGTTCACCACCGAGGCGGCAGTCTTTGCGGCAGAGCCGGCCTTTTGGGCCGCTGCCGCCGCAGCGTCGCCGGACTTGGTGTAGGCCGGGATGGTGTCCTCGACCTGCTTTGCGAGGTTCTGCATCCTGAAAGCATTGACCTCGGCCTTATCCACCACATCGTCACTGAGGGTCCAGTCGGTGTCAGGCTGTGCAGCGGTCTTAGCGACCTGAATGCCGGCGGTGGCGATGGTCGCCGCCGTTCCGGTGCCTTTCAGGCCGCTGATAAAGCTCTGGATGAGATTCTTGCCCCACTGCACAGCCTGCCCGGGCAGGGATTTTATCCAGCTGATCGCGCCGGAGATGCCCTGCTGCATGGCCTGTGTCACAGATGACGCCATGCTTTTGATGCCGCTGGCCAGCCCCTTCAGGATGTTTGCCCCGAGATTCAGCCAGTTGAAGGCGGAGATCACCGAGACGATGGCCTCCACGATCTTGCCCATATTCTGGATGATGAGAGGGATGCTGTCGATAAGACCTTTGCCCAGCTGCACCATGAGGCCGACCGCACCGGCTAAAATTTTCGGTGCATTGTCGTTGATGAGGCCCGCGATATTGATGACAATATCGGGAATGTAGGCGAAGAGCTGCGGCAGGCCCTCCACCAGCCCGTTTGCAAGGCTGAGGATGAGGTCGATGCCTGCCGAGACGAAATCACCGAAATTCGCCCGCAGCTCTTCGGTGAAGGAGAGGACGGCGGGCAGCGCCTGCGACAAAAAATCCGGGATGCCTGCGGCAAACCCGGATGTGAGATTCTGCAGCAGCTCCGTGCCGGTCTGAAGGATGGCCGGGGCCAGCGCAGCGATGGCTTCCGGGATGCCGCCGACCGCATTGACGACCAGCGGGAGGAGGTTGTCCGCCAGATAGGTGCGGGCCGTCTCCACAAGGGCCTCCAGCGAGGGCTGCAAGTCCTCGCCCAGCGCCATCTGCCCCAGAACATTCTGGGCTGCGGCCTTCATGGAGGCAAAGGAGCCGGTCAGGGTGGTGGTGGCCTCCCTGGCCGTGGTGCCGGTGATGTCCAGCTCGGTCTGGATGACATGGATGGCGATGTACATGTCGGCCAGATTGCCGAGATCATACTTCACGCCGGAGATCTTCTCGGCGTCCTTCAGCAGGCGCTGCATCTCAGCCTGCGTACCGCCGTAGCCCAGCTTGAGGTTGTCGAGCATGGTGTAGTTCTGCTTTGCAAAGCCCTGATAGGCGTTCTGGATGTCCTGCATCGAGGTACCCATCTTGTTTGCGTTGTCAGACATATCCACCATCGCCATGTTGGCCAGCTGCGCCGCCGCGTCGGTGTCCTGACTGACACTGGAAAGCAGGCTGGCCGCGAAGCTGGTTGTGGACTCCATGTAGTCGTTGGCCGAAAGTCCGGCGGTCTTGTAGGCCTGTGCGGCATAGGACTTGACCTTGTCGGCGCTGTCCTTGAACAGCGTTTCGATGCCGCCGAGGCTCTGCTGGAGAGCGCCGCCCGCGTTGACCGAGTCGGAGATCATCTTTCCGATGGCGGCAGTACCCAGCACCGTTTTGATGGTGCCGACCAGCTTGCCGGTGAAGAGCTGTCCGGCAGACTCACCGGCGCGGGCGCTTTCGCCGCCCAGCTCTTCGGCGATGCTGTCCTTGATGCCCTTGGCCGAGGGTACGATCTGGACATAAGCTTTGCCGAGTTCAATGCCGTCTGCCATGTTCAACCTCCTTTCATAGCGGCAAGTGCCGCCTCAAAATCTTCCGGGCTGTCAAAGCTCTGCACATTGCCGGCGTCACCTGTATCGTGATCGGTGAGGGCGGCAAGGATGGAGTCGGGCGGGCGGCTGCCGGGGCAGCCGATGAGCCGCCATTCGATGCGGTGCAGAGCATCCACCGCGGCGGCATCCATCAGAGTCTTTTCCGGCAGCTTCTGCCCGGCCAGATGCATCATGCATCGGCTGTCCGGCGGCAGACCGGCGGCCAGCGTGGCCGCCAGCCGCACCGGCAGGCTGCGCCAATCCAGCACATGGTAAAACTGGGCGAAATCGCAGATAAGCTTGTCTTTCCCCTCATCCGATGCGATCAGGCCGGAGAGGAGGAAGAGTTTTTTCCGGCACGGAAGGATTCCATCAGCTCGCCGAGAGCGTTGCTCAAGGCAACGACCGGCACGCGGCCGTCTTCGGTGCGCAGGTGGTCATAGAGCTTCTTGGTCTGCTCCTTGCCCATCAGCAGGCGGATGGTGCGGCCCAGAGACAGAACGTCGGAGTCCTGCACCGCGGCCAGCGCGTCCAGAAGCTCCACATTGTCCAGCGCTTCTTCGCTGAGTTCGACAGCAAAGCCGTCCTTGGTTTCAGCAGTGATCATGCCTTGACCTCCTTTCCTATGCTTGCTACCGTAACTCTTTCCTCGTATTCTCCCTCTACTAATACTACAATCCTTAACAAGAGAAATGGCTTAGGCAGAATAAAATAAAAACACAAATTTCATAAAAATAAAGAAATTCACTCAAGCAAAATTCAAATAAAAAGAAGGCGTCTGGTTGGAACAAAAAAGGCCGATTGGAGCGG
>OKZS01000338.1_pt1 | contig 7376 bp, 8 predicted proteins | sample 1609231 | NCBI WGS metagenome assembly OKZS01 (sample SAMN02675206, study PRJEB24791) | human gut metagenome, SKBSTL031 | isolation source: stool | host: Homo sapiens | place: USA | reverse complement strand
TCGGAGTCCACACCCGGCCCGCTGGCCGTCAACATGGCCACCTTCATCGGTGCGTCGCAGGGCGGGGTGCTGGGGGCGTTCTGCGCCACGCTGGGCGTCGTTCTGCCGTCCTTCTTCATCATCCTGCTCATCGCGGCCCTCATCCACGACCTGCTCAAGTACGCCGGGGTCGAAGCTTTCCTCTCCGGCGTCCGGCCCTGCGTCGTGGCCCTCATCCTCTCCACGGCCTTCACCATGGGGCTGAGCACTCTGCTGGGCATCTCCACCGCCGCTGAAACGCCCTCGCCCGCATGGCGGGGCATTGGCATCCTTGCAATTCTGGCCGGGGTGTGGCTCATCTGGCAGAAAGCCAGAGGCAAAGCCCCTTCGCCCATCGGGATGATCCTGCTCTCGGCGGTGCTGGGCGCAGTTTTATACCAATAAAAAAGAACGGCATCTGAGCTTTTCTCCGATGCCGTTCTCTATTTTGCTCTTCTGAAATCCGATTCACAGACCCGGCCATTCTGGGCCAGAACGCGGCGCAGGACCTGCATCACGCCGGAGCTAGTGTTGGGCGGCGCGAGGAAGGGCACCTCCTCCCGGAGGGCGGGCGAGCCGTTCTCCACGAGAAAACCGTATTTTGCCGCCTTCAGCATCTCCGCGTCGTTGAAGGTGTCGCCGAACGCCATCATGCCCTCGGGCAGGACGCCCAGACGCTTCCCCAGCCGAAGCAAGGCCGCGCCCTTGTGGACGCCGGGGTTCATGATGTCCACCCAGTCTGCACCGGCCACCGCCACCGAGAAGCGCCCGCCCCAGACCGGGCCATAAAGCGCGTCGTAGCCCTCCTGGGCATCTCCCTCGGGGAAGTAGACGGTGAATTTATCCACCCGGGCGGTCACGTCCTCCAAATGAGGGACATATTCCACCTTGGTGTAGAATCTCTTGAAGACCCTGTCGTACGGCCGGAACTGCTCCTCCACATAGGCCGTTTCCAGCCCGCAGAGGACGGCGGCGTGGCCCGCGCTCCGGGCCTGCCCGGCCAGCGTGTGCCAGTCGGCAACGTCCATCTCGGAGAGATACAGGCTCTCGCCCTTCCAGCAGATGGCACCGCCGTTGTCACCCACAAGGATGATGTCGTCCTGCAGGGGCGCGAACATCTCCTCTAAGGTATAGATGGGCCGTCCGCTGGCGGCAGCGAACCGGATGCCCCGCTCTGCCAGAGCGCGGACAGTCTCCGCAAAGTCCGGCGGGAGCTGGCTCTGGTCGTCCAGCAGGGTGGCGTCAAGGTCGGAGGCAATGAGGCGGATGACGTCCATGCGCGCCTCCTCAGCCCACATAGCTGATGTTCACGTCGATCTGTCCGCCGTAGCCGGGGATGCGGGCGGTGCAGGTGCCCTGCCACATATCGCAGGCGATGGGGCTGCCGGCCACATTATAATGGGCGTTCCAGATGCTGTAGCTCTTCAGCCGGTTCAGGTCGATGCGCTTGCGGAACCACAGGGTGGAGGCGTAGACGCCCGGCTGATAGCCCTGGGCCTTGACTTCCTCGCAGAAGGCGATGGCACACTTAGTGCGGTCTTCGACGCCCAGACCATCGGCACGGCCATTGCTGCCGCCGGAAGCCTCGGTGTCAAAGTAGATGGGGTAGTCGAGCTTGCGGCCGTTCAGGACATAGGCGCAGCCCTGCGCTTCTTCCCGGGCCTCGTTCTCGTTGACTGCCTGGCTGAAGAAGTAGACGCCCACCTTGAGGCCCGCGTTCCGGGCGTTGGTGAAGTGCTGCTCAAACATGGGGTCCAGCACCAGTGCGCCGCTGCCGTAGCCGCGGTAGCCGATGCGGATGATGACGAACTTGACGCCCGCCGTCTTGACCTGCTCCCAGTCGATGTTCGACTGATATTTGGAGACGTCGATGCCGAAGGTGGCGTCCTGCTGGACACCGTTGGCGTCGAAGTAATAGAGCTTGTTGTCGATGGACTGGATGCCCGTGACCGGCTGGTTGGTGTACTGGTCATAATAGTAGGTCTTGCCGTCCACGGTGCGCCAGCCGGAATAGACCGGAGCCGGAGCCGGGGTGCTGCTGTCATCGTCTCTTTTCCCGAACAGGAGGTTCCACAGCCAGCTCAGCAGGCCGTTCTCGTCGGTAAGACAGGCAGTATCAATGTTGCTCGCATCCAGCGTACCCGCATCCAGCGCCGCGCGTATCTCTTCCGGCGTCAGCAGGATGGTGCCTTCCTCGGTCTTCACCGGCAGGGTGCTCTGCTCTTCGGCGTTCGTCTCCGGCTCAGCGGGCTGAGACACTGCATCCTGCTCCACCGGGGCGCTCAGGGGGTCTTCGGCGGCCAGTGCCTCGGTCTCCTGCTGTAAGCGGGGGAAGCCGTTCTCCTGTTCCAGCTCGTCGATGCCGCCCATCATGGGGGCAGAAGGAGCTGTTTCCGGGGCTGCAGGCTCTGCGGCAGTCTCCTCTGCGGGTGCAGCCGGAGCCGCCGATGCAGCGGGCTCTTCTTTCACGCTCTGGCTGGGAGCAGACGGCTGCGCGGCAGACGCAGCAGTGCCGCGCCTGGACCATCCGCAAGGGTACCAAGGCTCCGCAGGCTGCCGGAAAGATCCACAGCGACTTTGAGCGCGGCTTCATCCGCGCCAGCGTCATCGCCTACAGCGACCTCGAGGCCCACGATTTCGATTACGCCGCCGTCAAGGCCAAGGGCCTGCAGCGCACCGAGGGCAAGGAATATGTCGTGAAGGACGGCGATGTCATCGAGTTCCTGTTCAATGTCTAAAACAGAGGAACAACCTCTCAGTCTCGCTACCGCTCGACAGCTCCCCTAGAAAGGGGAGCCAAAGCAGAAAAGGATTAAAATTATGATTATCGGTATCATGGGCGCAATGCCCGACGAGGTGGACCAGCTCTGCGCCAGACTGGAAAATGTCACGGTCGAGCCCTACGGCGGCGTGGAATATCACAAAGGCACACTGGCCGGCAAGCAGGTGGTCGTCTGCTGTGCAGGCATGGGCAAGGCCAACGCTGCCGCCGCCACCCAGGTGCTCATCACCAAGTTTGGTGCGGAGAAGATCATCTTCTCCGGCATCGCAGGCAACATGACCAGCAAGATCGGCATCGGCGACGTAGTCATCGGCAAGACAGTGCTTTACCACGACGCCCAGCTGGATATGATCTGCCAGAATCCGCCTTTCCTGAAGGAGTACACCGGCGACCCGGCCCTTATCGCCGCCGCCGAGAAAGCCTGCGCCGACGCAGGCGTCAAGGCTCTGGCAGGCAAGATCGCCACCGGCGATATGTTCGTGGGCGACAGCGCCACCAAAGCCGCCATCGAGGCCAAATGCGCCCCCGACTGCGTGGAGATGGAGGGCGCGGCCGTGAGCCAGATCGCCGCCAAGAACGATGTGCCCTGCGTCATCCTCCGCGCCATGAGCGATAACGCCGACGAGGACGGCCATGAGGTGCTGGTGGTCAAAAAGTTCAGCATCACCGAGTACGTCGCCACCGCGACCAAGATCGTCGCCGCGATGGTCGAATCTCTCTAATTTTAGCTGCGAAAAGCTCCTGCCTCATCCGGGCAGGAGCTTTTTCTATTGCAGCATCTAAAAAATCTGCTGCGAAGCAGCAAATCGGAGAAACGAGAAAAAAGCGTTTAGCGAAGCGGCTAGCTTTTTTCCGTTTCGACTTCTCCTTTGGGGTCTGAAAGGGGCGAGCAGCCCCTTTCTCGTGGATCCAGCGCGTCGAAATCGCTGGTGGTTTTCTGGTTCTCTTTTGCCAGCAAAAGAGAACATAGCCTGACGAAAGATGCTGTTGTCCAATAAAAGAAAGGATACCCATTATCATGGAAAAAACCATTGCTGTCATCTGGGGCGACTGCTCCAGCCCCGAGATCGTGAAGCAGACCCTCCGCGTTCTCGATAAGGTGGCCGAAAAGTACGGCCACACCTTCCACTACACCGACGCCGCGATGGGCGGCGAGGCCATTGACAAGTACGGCGACCCGCTGCCCCAGCATGAGCTGGACAAGTGCCTCGCGGCCGACAGCGTCCTTCTGGGCGCAGTGGGCGGCCCCAAGTGGGAGGGGCTGCCCGGTGAGCAGCGCCCCGAAAAGGGTCTGCTCCGCCTCCGCGCCGGGATGGGCCTTTACTCCAATAACCGCCCGGCCAGGATCTGGCCTCAGCTGGCCCCGGCCAGCCCCCTCAAGCCCGAGATCGTGGCAAAGGGCATCGACTTCATCATCGTGCGAGAGCTCATCGGCGGCGTCTACTTCGGCAAGCACGAGACGTACACGCTGGAAAACGGCGAGAAGCAGGCGGTGGACTCCATGCCCTACGCGGAGCACGAGATCGAGCGCATTGGCCGCATCGGCTTCGAGACGGCCATGAAGCGCCGCAGGAAGCTCTGCTGCGTGGATAAGGCCAACGTGCTGGATACCAGCCGCCTCTGGCGTGCGGTCATGCACCGCCTGCAGGCTGAGTACCCCGAGGTGGAGTACAGCGAGATGTTCGTGGACAACTGCGCCATGCAGGTCGTGAAGGACCCCAGCCAGTTCGACGTCATCGTCACCGAGAACATGTTCGGCGACATCATCTCCGACGAGGCCTCCATGATCACCGGCTCCATCGGCATGATCCCCTCGTCCAGTCTGGGCGACGGCACCCGGGGCCTGTACGAGCCCATCCACGGCTCTGCCCCCGACATCGCGGGCAAGGACATCGTCAACCCCACCGCCTGCATCCTCTCCGCCGCCATGATGCTGCGGTACTCCTTCGGTATGGCGGAGGAGGCTGACGCCATTGAGAACGCGGTGAATAAGGTTCTGGACAAGGGCCTGCGCACCGCCGACAACATGAGCGAGGGCTGTACCTGCCTCGGCTGCACCGCCATGGGTGACGCTATCCTCGCGGAGATTTGAGTTTACCGGAACGTAATAGGATAAAGTGGTAATACCCCGCCGCTGTTCACTGTTTGGTGAATGGCGGCGTTTTTTCTATAATACAATGTCAGCAAATTCCGCTTTCTGCCTTAAACTGTGAAATAGATTCATTTGACAAATCAATTTATGTAAACTATACTAAATCCTGTCTTTAACAATAAAAATAGCCCGTGTGCCGGGATGGATAAACAGAGATAGGATGGGAAAAACGATATGCTGACACTGGATAAGATCTACCACGCCGCCTTTGTCCTCAAGGACGTAGCCCGCAAGACCGACCTCATCGAGGCACCCCGGCTCTCCAAGGACTGCCAGCTCTACCTCAAGACCGAGAACCTGCAGGTGACCGGCAGCTTCAAGGTGCGCGGCGCTTATTATAAGATCAGCCAGCTCTCCAAGGAAGAGAGCGACAAGGGCGTCATCGCCTGCTCGGCGGGCAACCACGCACAGGGCGTGGCGCTGGCCGCTACCCGCCGCGGCATCAAGAGCATCGTCTGTATGCCGGACGGCGCGCCCATCATGAAGGTGGAGAACACCAAGAACCTCGGTGCGGAGGTCTGCCTCGTACCCGGCACCTACGACGACGCCCACGACAAGGCCGTGGAGCTGCAGGAAGAGACGGGCATGACCTTCATCCACCCCTACGACGACGAGCAGGTCATCGCCGGTCAGGGTACCATCGGCCTTGAGATCCTCGACCAGCTGCCCGATGTGGACGCCGTCATCGTGCCTGTGGGCGGCGGCGGACTCATCTCCGGCGTGGCCTTCGCCATCAAGAGCCTGAAGCCCGACGTCAAGGTCTACGGCGTGCAGGCCGAGGGCGCACCCAGCATGTACCGCTCTCTCCATGAGCACAAATACCAGACCCTTTCTGCCGTCTCCACCTTCGCAGACGGCATTCAGGTCAAGACCCCCGGCGAGCTGACCTATAAGCTCTGCGAGGAGTATGTGGACGACATCGTCACTGTTACCGAGGACGAGACCGCAGCCGCCATCCTCTCCCTGATGGAGAACCAGAAGCTGGTGGCCGAGGGTGCAGGCGCAGTGCCTGTGGCGGCGGCGCTCTTCCACAAGCTGCCCATCGAGGGCAAGAAGGTCGTCTGCCTCGTCTCCGGCGGCAACATCGACGTGAACATCCTCAACCGCGTCATCACCCGCGGCCTCGTCATGAGCGGACGCAAAGCCAACCTGACCATCGCGCTGGAAGACAAGCCCGGCCAGCTGCAGCAGGTGGCTGACATCGTCTCCCGCTGCGGCAGCAATGTGGTGTCCGTCCTCCACGACGGCTCCGACCCCAACATGCCCATCTCCAGCTGCTTCCTCAAGCTGACCCTCGAGACCCGCGACAACGCCCAGATCGAGCAGATCCGGCAGGAGCTCACCAAGGCAGGCTTCCAGCTGGTGGCCGAGCGCGTATAACTTTATCAGAAGATGCAGAAGCGCCGCCCGAATGGGCGGCGCTTCGTTTTGTCAGCCGATGATCTCGTACTGGAAATATTCGCACTTGAGCTTGCTGCCCACGTCGATCTCCGGCGGCAGGAGCGCCAGTGCCACCGGGTTCAGCTCGTCGCTCTCGATGTCGGTGCGGCGCAGGTTGACGTAATCGCCGTCAAAGCTCACGACTTCGTAATACCAGGGCCCCATACTGTTTCCTCCCGTGATTCATTCCGGTGTGTTCTCTTTTTCCTGCTTCCGCCAGTGGCAGTACGGCCCGAGGATGCAGACGGCGGCGAGTATCATCACCGCGAGGATGATGCTGGTGACGGTCTGATTATCGGAGAAAAAGTAGAACAGCAGCTGCCCGCCGCCCACGATGAGCTCCAGCACGCCCAGAAGCCGCTGCCAGAGGCGGCGTTCCTCGGCGCTGGCGGATTCCAGCCGCTTGCCCAGTATGCCGGGCAGCTCGAGGCGGAGGACGTCCGCAACGCCCCATACCAGAAGAAGGATGCCGATGACAAGATGGTGTACCATAAGCGCCGCTCCTTTCTGCGTCACGCGCTGAACAGGAAAACTTTTACAGTGCAAGTATATCATATCGGTGAGACCCCGGCAAGGACGGGATTTGCCTGCCCGGCTCAGAAAATTTGGGTGGAACCGCCCGGCGGCTCTTGTGGAATTTTGAAAAATATGCTATACTATTCCCTACTGATGCGCCATCGCCAAGCGGTAAGGCAGGGGACTTTGACTCCCCCATCGCAGGTTCGACTCCTGCTGGCGCAACTGTGTAAAAAGACCTGCACCGAGGCTGAGCTTCAGCCCCCGGTGCAGGTCTTTTTGTGTGCAGAAACAGGAACGGGGGACGGCATCGGAACCGTCCCCCCTCGAAAAGCATTTGGCAGGCGTGGCGTTCTCCTGCATCTCTCAGGGCGAAAGCCCTTGTCGTTACCATCGGCGTGTGGCTGCCACGAAATTGACCACCTCAAATGCCCCGCTTGTCCAGTATATCATGCCGGATTCATTTTG
>OKZS01000335.1_pt1 | contig 7397 bp, 3 predicted proteins | sample 1609231 | NCBI WGS metagenome assembly OKZS01 (sample SAMN02675206, study PRJEB24791) | human gut metagenome, SKBSTL031 | isolation source: stool | host: Homo sapiens | place: USA | reverse complement strand
AGCCGATTCGGTAAAACTACTTTCCTCTCCCAAAATCTTCGCTGGAAAAGTGCGGAAAAGAGAGCCGGAAGGCATAAACAAAGACAAGCAGAAAATCCAAAAACCAGCAACGAGTTTTCATTACTGATTAATAAGCATATAGAGACAAAAAAACAGAATATCCCCCAATAGCCTACAATACAAAACAAAACAGAATATAACAAGAAGAATGGACGGAAGCTCAAAAAACTGTTGCTGCCGCTGACGACAGTCTCCCCAAAACGCACCCCGAGGAAACGCGTCACGAACAAATCGAAGTCCGGCTATTCACAAACCGCAGCCCGGCAGCCGAAGGCCTGCAGCCCGACGCTCGGGGAAGCACAGCCCTGCGCTCAGGAACAAATTGCCCCGCGATTGACGAAAAGAGACAAATAAATTCATTGAACCAGCCATTTTATTCCCACAAAAGCAGTATCTTTGCCACATGAACTCAAAGTTGCGACATTTACTCCTGATTGTTTTTTCAATCTTCCCGATTCTGACATGGGGAACGGAAAGTCTGTCCACCGCTGATTCCATCCGGATCAGCCTGTTGACATGCGCTCCGGGTGAAGAAATCTATTCGCTCTTCGGGCACACGGCTATCCGTTACGAAGAACCGGCACGAGGCATCGACCGGGTATACAATTATGGCTTGTTCAGTTTCAACACCCCCAACTTCATCCTGCGTTTCGCACTCGGCAAGACCGATTATCAATTGGGGGTGGAAGATTACCGCCGTTTTGCCGCCGAATACGAATACTTCGGACGTAGTGTATGGCAGCAGACGCTCAATCTGACAGCCGAAGAACAACGACAGCTAATCACCCTTCTGGAAAAAAATTACCGCCCGGAAAACCGGATATACCGCTATAACTTTTTCTACGACAACTGCGCTACCCGTCCACGGGACAAGGTGGAAGAGAGTCTGCAAAAAAGCGGTAGCCAACTGCTCTTCAGCAATGCACACACCGAAAATGGCGAAACGAAATCTTATCGGGATATTGTCCATCAATACACGAAAGGACATCCTTGGGCACAATTCGGAATCGATTTCTGCATAGGCAGCCAAGCCGACCACCCCATCAACGATAGACAAATGATGTTCGCTCCGTTTTATCTGATGGATGCTTTTGCCGGAGCACGCATAGCCAACACTTCAGACAACAAAGCACTGGTGGCTTCCACCAAAAAAATTATTGACTGTGAACCGGATGTATCCGACTCCGCAGAAAATGATATCTGGAATATGCTAACCCCCATCCGATTGTCCCTTCTTGTGTTTATCGCAATCGGAATGGCTACCGTCTATGGTCTACGCAAGAAAAAGAGTCTTTGGGGACTGGATATCGCAGTGTTTGCGGCAGCGGGTATCGCAGGATGCATCATCGCTTTCCTTGCTCTTTTCTCCGAACACCCCACGGTAGGCTCCAATTACTTGCTGTTTGTCTTCCATCCGGGGCATCTGCTCTGCCTCCCTTTCTTTATAAACGATGAACGAAAGCGACGCAAAAGCAGGTATCATCTGCTGAACTGCACAGTTTTAACACTTTTTATAGTGCTTTTTCCGGTAATACCACAAAATTTCGACTTAGCAGTATTACCTTTGGCACTCTGTTTGCTGATACGTTCTGCAAGCAATCTTATTCTGACATACAAAAAAGCTAAATGAAAGGACTATTAACCTCCATACTGACCGTACTTACCTTTACCGGACTGCAAGCCCAGCCACTTCCATCTACCCCGAAATTAGTGGTAGGTCTCACCATAGACCAGTTACGTACGGACTATCTCGAAGCTTTTTCAACACTGTATGGCGACAGGGGATTCAGAAGGCTCTGGAAAGAAGGACGTGTGTTCCGGAATGCCGAATATACTTTCAGCGGCACGGACCGCGCATCAGCCATAGCCGCTATTTATACAGGCACCACTCCTTCGGTCAACGGCATTATCGGCAAACGATGGATGGATGTATCGACACTGCGTACTGTGAGTTGTGTCGACGACCCCGCTTTCATGGGCAATTATACAAACGAAAGCTCTTCGCCTTCCCATCTCCTGACCTCTACGATAGCCGATGAACTGAAGATAGCCACCCGTAACGAGGGATTGGTATATGCCATCGCTCCATTCCGCGACGCTGCCATTCTTGCAGCAGGACATGCCGGAAATGGCGCATTCTGGCTCAACAACACAACCGGAAAATGGTGTGGAACGACCTATTATAGCGAGTTTCCATGGTGGGTAAGCCAGTATAACGACCGGAATGCCATCGACTTCCGCATTGCTGATATGACATGGACTCCTGTCCATCCGGTACAAAGCTACAGTTTCCTTCCCGAATGGAGAGATGCTGCTTTTAAATACAAATTTGACGACGATCGTGTCAATAAATACAAACGACTGATTACAAGCCCTTTTATCAACGATGAAATCAATACGCTGACAGAAGAACTGCTGGATAAGAGCACAATGGGCAAAGATCATGTCCCCGACATGCTGGCACTGACCTACTATGCAGGCAACTACGCCCATAAGAGCGTACAGGAATGTGCCATGGAGATGCAGGATACATACGTACGACTCGATCGGAGCATTGCCTCTTTACTGGACATCATTGACAAGAAAGTGGGTCTGCAGAATGTTGTTTTCTTTATTACCTCCACCGGATATACCGATACCGAATCACCCGACCTGGGACTCTACCGGGTTCCGACCGGCGAATTTCACCTGAACCGCTGCGCAGCCTTGCTGAACATGTATCTGATGGCTACCTACGGGCAGGGACAGTATGTGGAAGCATACTACGATCAGCAGATTTATCTGAATCACAAACTGATCGAAGAAAAACAACTGAATCTGGCGGATATACAGGAAAAAGCCGCCGAATTTCTGATCCAGTTCAGCGGAGTGAATGAAGTATACTCCGGCAAACGCCTGTTATTGGGGTCCTGGACACCGGACATCTCGATGATACGCAACAGTTTCCACCGTAAACGCTCGGGCGACCTGCTGATTGACGTATTGCCGGGCTGGAGTATCGTCAACGAAAATACATCCGACCATAAGGTGGTGCGGAAAGCGCATATTCCGTCTCCCCTTATTTTTATGGGCAGCGGCGTAAAACCAGCCGTAATCAACACGCCCGTAACCATTGACCACATAGCTCCCACCGTAGCTCACATATTGAGAATACGATCTCCCAATGCCTGTTCGGCAACTCCGATTACCGACATCCGGTAATACTTTCCGCACAAAAAACAAGGTGCAAAGCGCAAATAAATCAGCATTTTAATGTAACTTTGCGCAGTTAAATCAATTTAGTAAATAATAAACATAAATAATAGATAATGGGATTTAATGAATTTTTAAGCTCGATTTTCGGAAACAAATCCACACGAGACATGAAAGAAATCCAACCCTGGGTAGACAAGATCAAAGCCGCTTACCCGGAGGTTGCTAAGCTTGACAATGACGGCCTCCGTGCAAAAACAGAGGAACTTAAAGAATACATCCGTAACTCGGCAAGTAAAGAACGCGCCAAGGCCGATGAACTCAGAGCCGGCATCGAAAATGTAGAGCTGGAAGACCGCGAAGAGGTATTTGCTCAGATCGACAAAATCGAAAAAGAAATATTGGAAATATATGAAAAAGCACTCGATGAAGTATTACCGGTTGCTTTCTCTATTGTAAAAGAATCGGCCAAGCGTTTCTCTGAAAACGAAGAAATAGTGGTGACGGCCACTGACTTTGACCGCACATTGGCAGCAACCAAGGACTTTGTCCGCATCGAAGGTGACAAAGCCATCTGGCAAAACCATTGGAACGCCGGCGGCAACGACACGGTGTGGAACATGGTTCACTATGACGTACAGTTGTTCGGTGGCGTGGTACTGCACAAAGGTAAAATTGCCGAAATGGCAACAGGTGAAGGTAAAACCTTGGTGGCTACCCTCCCCGTATTCCTGAATGCACTGACCGGAAACGGCGTACACGTAGTAACCGTGAACGACTACCTGGCAAAACGTGACTCCGAATGGATGGGACCGCTTTACATGTTCCACGGACTCAGCGTAGACTGCATCGACCGTCATCAGCCTAATTCCGACGCACGCCGCCAGGCCTATCTGGCAGATATCACATTCGGAACGAACAATGAATTCGGTTTCGACTACTTGCGTGATAACATGGCCATCAGCCCGAAGGACCTGGTACAGCGCCAGCACAATTATGCTATCGTCGACGAGGTGGACTCAGTATTGATCGATGATGCCCGTACTCCGTTGATTATCTCCGGTCCGGTGCCTAAAGGCGAAGACCAACTTTTTGATCAACTCCGCCCATTGGTAGAGCGACTCGTGGAAGCACAAAAAGTATTAGCAACCAAATACCTCTCAGAAGCCAAGAAACTTATCAACTCGGACGATAAGAAAGAGGTGGAAGAAGGATTCCTTGCGTTGTTCCGCAGCCACAAGGCACTGCCTAAAAACAAGGCGTTGATTAAATTCCTCAGTGAACAGGGTATCAAAGCCGGTATGCTGAAGACGGAAGAGGTCTATATGGAACAAAACAACAAGCGCATGCACGAAGCAACAGATCCATTGTACTTCGTTATTGATGAAAAGCTGAACAGCGTAGACCTGACAGACAAAGGTGTCGATCTGATCACAGGCAACTCGGAAGATCCGACTCTATTCGTTTTGCCGGACATTGCCGCCCAACTTTCCGAACTGGAAAATGAACATGGATTGAGCGACGAACAAAAGCTTGAAAAGAAAGATGCCTTATTGACCAATTATGCCATCAAGTCAGAACGCGTACACACCATCAACCAGTTGTTGAAGGCATATACCATGTTTGAGAAAGACGATGAATATGTAGTGATCGACGGACAAGTGAAAATTGTTGACGAGCAGACAGGACGTATCATGGAAGGCCGCCGTTACTCGGACGGACTGCACCAGGCCATCGAAGCCAAAGAAGGTGTGAAAGTGGAAGCTGCCACACAGACATTTGCTACCATCACGCTGCAGAACTACTTCCGCATGTACCACAAACTCTCGGGTATGACCGGTACGGCCGAAACAGAAGCCGGTGAGTTGTGGGACATCTACAAACTGGATGTAGTAGTGATTCCGACCAACCGCCCGATAGCCCGTAAGGATATGAACGACCGCGTTTACAAGACGAAACGTGAAAAATATAAAGCCGTAATCGAAGAGATTGAACAGTTGGTTCAAGCAGGACGCCCGGTATTGGTGGGTACTACTTCGGTAGAAATTTCCGAGATGCTGAGCAAAATGCTGACAATGCGCAAGATCGAACACAACGTACTGAATGCGAAACTGCACCAGAAGGAAGCAGACATTGTTGCCAAGGCCGGTTTGAGCGGTACAGTTACTATTGCTACCAACATGGCGGGCCGTGGAACGGACATCAAGCTGAGCCCTGAAGTAAAAGCGGCAGGCGGTTTGGCAATCATCGGTACCGAACGTCACGAGTCACGTCGTGTAGACCGTCAGTTGCGTGGCCGTGCAGGACGTCAGGGTGACCCGGGTTCATCTGTATTCTTCGTTTCACTGGAAGATGACCTGATGCGTCTCTTCTCTTCTGACCGCATCGCCAGCGTGATGGATAAACTGGGATTCCAGGAAGGTGAAATGATCGAACATAAAATGATTTCAAACTCTATCGAACGTGCACAGAAGAAAGTGGAAGAAAACAACTTCGGTATCCGTAAACGTCTGTTGGAATACGATGACGTGATGAACAAGCAACGTACCGTTGTTTACACCAAGCGTCGCCACGCTCTGATGGGCGAACGTATCGGTATGGATATCGTAAATATGATCTGGGACCGTTGCGCGAATGCAATCGAGAATAACGACTACGAAGGTTGTCAGATGGAACTGCTCCAGACATTGGCTATGGAAACTCCGTTCACTGAAGAAGAATTCCGCAATGAAAAGAAGGATACTCTGGCAGAAAAGACATTCAACATTGCCATGGAGAACTTCAAACGCAAAACGGAGCGTCTGGCACAAATCGCTAATCCGGTCATCAAGCAAGTATACGAAAACCAGGGACATATGTACGAAAACATTCTGATTCCTATCACAGACGGAAAACGGATGTACAATATCTCTTGTAATCTGAAAGCTGCTTACGAGTCCGAATCAAAAGAAGTGGTGAAATCGTTCGAGAAATCAATCCTGCTGCACGTTATCGACGAAGCATGGAAAGAAAACCTGCGTGAACTCGATGAGTTGAAACACTCTGTACAGAACGCAAGCTACGAACAGAAAGACCCGCTGTTGATCTACAAGCTGGAATCCGTAACGTTGTTTGACGCTATGGTGAACAAGATCAACAACCAGACTATCTCTATTCTGATGCGTGGACAGATCCCTGTACAGGAAGCTCCGGCAGACGAGCAACAGGCCCCACGCCGTGTAGAAGTACGTCAGGCAGCTCCCGAGCAGCGTCAGGATATGAGCAAGTATCGTGAGCAGAAGCAAGATCTGAGCGATCCGAACCAACAGGCTGCTGCCAGTCAGGATACTCGCGAGCAACAAAGACGCGAACCGATCCGTGCGGAAAAGACAGTAGGACGTAATGATCCTTGTCCATGCGGAAGCGGTAAGAAGTATAAAAACTGCCACGGACAGAATGCTTGACAGCAGTCCGGTGTAAGATTATAATCTAAAAGAAAGCCTCAAACGGTTAAAAACTGTTTGAGGCTTTCTTTTATTCATTCAAAATACTACTTTTGCTTAAACTACTAAAGATATCAAGACTATGGCAAAATTCTATTCACTGGCATTGGTTTCTCTGCTATTGTTAGCGCTCGGCAGCTGTCAGAGCCTGGAGCAGATTTCTATTGACTACATGCAGCCCGGAGACATGACTTTTCCTTCTCAGCTCCGCAAAGTGGCTATCGTGAATAACACCAGCACCGAACCGGATAACAAGCTGATCACACAAACCGAAAAGCCTAAGGAAAATGTCCCCGAAATCAGTCATGCCACAGCCTATGCAAATGGCAATGTTAAGATTGCAGCCGAATCACTGGCTGAAGAAATCGCTCATCAGAACTATTTCGATGTAGTGGTGATCTGTGATTCCGCCTTACGGGCTAATGATAAGTTTCCACGCGAAAGTACGTTGAGTCAGGAGGAAGTCCAACAGCTGGCATCAGACTTGGGAGTGGACTGTATCATCGCCATGGAGAACCTGCAATTCAAAGCGACTAAAACGGTGCGTTACATCCGTGATTTTAACTGCTATCTGGGTACAGTGGATGTAAAAGCCTACCCGACGGTCAAAGTATATCTGCCTTCACGCAGCAAACCGATGACTACCCTGCATCCGAAGATCGG
>OKZS01000325.1_pt1 | contig 7515 bp, 4 predicted proteins | sample 1609231 | NCBI WGS metagenome assembly OKZS01 (sample SAMN02675206, study PRJEB24791) | human gut metagenome, SKBSTL031 | isolation source: stool | host: Homo sapiens | place: USA | reverse complement strand
GTACTCCGAACAATTTACTCAGCAAATGATAATCCAATGTATTACCACTGGATTCCAGTTCGTCGTAAATATTCAAAGCCACCACCATACGAACATTCATGTCAATCAACTGGGTAGTCAGATACAGATTCCGTTCCAGATTTGAAGAATCAACGACATTGATGATAACATCCGGCGTTTCATCAATAATATGACGGCGGACATAAATTTCTTCCGGCGTATAAGCCGATAATGAATAAGTTCCCGGCAAATCAACAATGCGGAAGTGATAACCTTCGAAATCGAAATACCCTTCTTTGGCGTCTACGGTCACACCGCTATAGTTTCCTACATGCTCGTGAGCACCGGAAGCTAGATTAAAAAGAGAAGTTTTGCCTGAGTTCGGATTCCCGACCAAAGCAACGTTGATGGTACGACGCTTACCTAACGCCAACCGTTTCATATCTTCTTCTTTTACAGAAACGTCTTCGGGCAGTCCTTCATGATATATAGTTTCTTCGGCTTGCTTTTTTGCCTCTTCCTCGCTTACCACTTCAATCATTTCCGCTTCCTGACGACGAAGAGAAATTTCATAACCTAAGACTTTATATTTAATGGGGTCTTTCAGTGGAGCATTCAGCAATACTTCAACAGTTTTACCTTTTATAAAACCCATCTCCACAATACGTTTACGAAAGCCGCCGTGTCCCAATACCTTAACGATGACACCTTTTTCACCTGTTCCTAATTCGGATAAACGCATAACTATCTTAATTTTCGGCAAAGATAATTCATAACTTCCGAGCACGCAAATTATTTAGAATGTTTTTAAATAGCAGACTTTTCATATGCCGACAGTAGCTAAATTAACTCATTAAAAGTTCAGGTTCCGACGGCTAAGTTTTTTTAGCCTATCCTGACTGACTTTATATGCAAAAACTTATCCGTCTCACTATAGTGGAACACAAGAATCGCTATAGTTCCCTTTGCGTCCGACATAGTGGCACGAAAGAGAAACTAGAGTAGGACGAATTAGATATTGCGAAAAAAAAATTGATTTATAGGAATTTTTCTCCTAGTTAGTCCGATAAAAACAATTAGCATTCACTTGAGATAGCTCAATAAACTATTATCTTTGCAGATATGATACAACAACGGGTTATACAATATATAGAGAAGGAGCATTTATTCTCATTAAATGATAAGATTCTGGTTGCCCTGAGTGGTGGAGCAGACTCTGTTGCTTTGTTGTGTGTTCTCCATACAGCAGGTTATCCATGTGAAGCTGCCCACTGCAACTTTCATTTACGTGGGGAAGAGTCAAATCGGGATGAGCTGTTTGTACGGCAACTTTGCCGAAAATATGGGATTCATCTGCATACTATCGACTTCAACACCACTCAGTATGCAACAGAAAAACGGATTTCGATAGAAATGGCAGCCAGAGAACTTCGCTATAACTGGTTCGAAAAAATAAAAAAAGAATGTAAAGCCAATGTAATCGCCGTAGCTCATCATCAGGACGACAGTGTAGAAACGATGCTACTCAACCTCATTCGTGGAACAGGCATTACCGGCTTATTAGGAATCCGTCCCCGAAACGGAGCAATCGTACGCCCACTGCTTTGCATCAATCGGGAAGAAATCATCCGCTACCTACAACAGATCGGACAAGACTTCGTAACAGACAGCACCAATCTGGAAGATGAATACACCCGTAATAAAATCCGTCTCCATCTGCTCCCACTGATGCAGGAAATAAATCCATCAGTCAAAAACAGCCTGATAGAGACAAGCAATTATCTGAATGATGTTGCCACTATATATAATAAGGTAATAGACGAAACCAAAAAGAAGATTATCACTCCGGAAGGTATCCGAATCGACGCTTTATTGGACGCCCCCACTCCCGAAACCCTTTTATTTGAGACGCTGCATCCACTAGGATTTAATTCGGCACAAATCAAAGATATAGCAAACTCCCTCCACGGGCAACCGGGAAAACAATTCATCAGCAAAGAATGGAGAGTTATCAAAGACCGTAATTTGCTCTTATTGGAAAGTATCCGCCCGGAAGATGGAACCACTCTTCCTTATCAATTAATAAAGGAAGAAAGAGAATACTCTCCCGATTTCCAGATTCCACAGGATAAAAAGACCGCTTGTTTCGATGCCGATAAATTAACAGAGGAAATACACTGTCGTAAATGGCGGACAGGCGATACATTTATTCCCTTCGGCATGAAAGGCAGGAAAAAAGTAAGCGATTATCTGACCGACCGCAAATTCTCTATCAGCCAAAAGGAACGCCAATGGGTACTCTGCTGCGGCGAACGCATAGCATGGCTGATAGGTGAACGGACAGATAACCGCTTTCGTATAGACGAAACGACCAAACGAGTGATAATCTATAAGATAGTCTGAGGTAGTTTCTGTTTCTTGAAACACTCGGAAAGCAAAGACGCGAAAGGAGTATCATACACCCTTGCCTTCTTCGCACAAGCTTTCACACAGGCACAACATTTAATACATTTTTCCGCATCTGTGTTTACTTCATCCCCTCTGGTGATTGCTCCAGCCGGACAACGAGCCGCACAGATACCGCAATGAGTACACAAGCTCTCATCCTCTATCCAAGGAGTACGAGGGAGCGGAGTACCGCTTTTGCGTAACTTGATCACTTTTCTCAAAAAGCGGAATAAAGGGAAAAATGGCTGACTGGGGCGTTTTATAGCACGTACATCGACCTGATAGAGAGTCTCGTCTCCAGCAGCCGCTTGTATTTTCTCCATTATTTTTCTTCCGAAATCTTCCGCATAATTCAAATCCGATTCATTCGGACGCCCGTCTGCAATCGGGCATTTATCGGTGCTATATGAATGTTCACCTATAAAGGTTGCTCCGGCAATCACTTTCATCCCGTGGGGAATAGCAAAAGCATCCAGTTCCATCAATGCCTTTTCGTAAGCACGATTTCCATAAACCACGACCAACACAGTAGGAGTATCCAGTCCACGAATATTTTCCAGACGTTCCATAGCTAAAGGAGCCACATGACCTCCATATACAGGAACTACGATAACAGCCAATGCAGAAGTGGGAATAACGGTTTCCTCGACAGTCTGCAATGTGAGATTCATCGGAACGACATTTTTTATACCGGTTCCGTGAACAATTGCTTCGGCTACTTGTTTTGATGTGTGTGTAGGCGAAAAATAAATTAAACGAGCTTCATTTACTGTCATACTATTTTCTTTTATACAGCAAAGATACGTTTTTACGCTGAAAAAAGTGTCTGATTGTTCATGAAACCAAAAATATTTATTATCTTTGCCCCGTTGAAACATTCTACGATTCAACATATACATCCCTAATTCATAATTAAAAACAAAACATATGCTCGCATATCTGCGGTTATTACGCTGTAGTAATGCTGTCCATATTTCATCAAGACAGAAATTTTAATAACTTACCATACTATATGTATAACATTATCCAATTGAACGACAAAAATCTGTCGGAACTTCAAATTATTGCCAAAGAGCTAGGCATCAAAAAAGCAGACTCATTTAAAAAAGAAGAACTTGTTTACAAGATACTCGATGAGCAAGCCATAGCCGGAGCCACTAAGAAAGTTGCCGCAGAGAAATTAAAAGAAGAACGCAAAGGAGAGAAAAGCAAGCGTTCGCGCACAGCCGCACCTAAAAAGGAGGAAAAAGCAGCACCCGCGCCGAAAAACGCTGAAGTAGCTAAAAAGAAAGAAAATGCTCCTGTAGCCAAAGTTCAGCAACAGCCTAAAGAAGAAGCAGCCAATAAAGCCAAAGAGGCTCCTGCTGCTGAACCGAAAGCGGAAAATGCTGCTCCAAAACGCAAAGTAGGCCGTCCACGCAAAGACGCCAACACCACTGAAAAAGCAGAAAGCAAGGAAGTGGAAAATGCAAAACCGATAGTGAAAGCAACAGAAGAAAAAGCGGTTGCAGAAAAAACGGTAGTTGCACCTGCTGAAAAAGTTGCTCCGGTACAAGAGACAGAAAAGAAAGTAAAGGAAAACAAGCCGGCTATTGCAGAAAAACCAGTAATCGCCAAACCACAAAAGAAATCGGCACCGGTGATCGATAAAGAAAGCAACATCCTGTCCAGCGACGACGATGACGACTTTATCCCAATCGAAGACCTGCCTTCTGAAAAAATAGAGCTTCCTACCGAATTATTCGGAAAATTCGAAGCTACTAAAACAGAATCAGCACAGACAGCACCGGAACAGCCATCTCATCCTCAACAGCAACAACAATCTCAACAGCAGCAGTCCCAGCAGCAACGTCCGCGTATTGTTCGCTCACGCGACAATAACAACGGTAATAACAATGCTAACAACAATGGAAATAATGGCAATAACACCAATAATAATTTCCAGCGTAATAACAATAACAATCAGCGTCCTCCGATGCAGCAACGTCCTGCACTACAGCAGAATAATGTTGCCGAGAACGTTCCTCCTGTACAACAACAGCCGGAACGCAAAGTGATTGAGCGTGAAAAACCCTACGAATTTGATGATATCCTCAGCGGAGTAGGCGTTTTGGAAATCATGCAGGACGGATACGGATTCCTCCGTTCTTCTGATTACAATTATCTTTCTTCTCCGGACGATATTTATGTATCACAGTCACAAATTAAGTTATTTGGTCTTAAGACCGGTGACGTGGTAGAAGGCATCATCCGTCCACCCAAAGAAGGAGAAAAATATTTCCCGTTAGTGAAGGTATCAAAGATCAACGGACGTGATGCGGCATTCGTTCGCGACCGTGTTCCTTTCGAACATTTGACTCCGCTCTTCCCTGACGAGAAATTCAGACTCTGTAAAGGCGGGTATTCAGATTCCATGTCTGCCCGTGTTGTAGACCTTTTCGCCCCGATCGGTAAAGGACAGCGTGCACTGATCGTTGCACAGCCCAAAACAGGTAAAACGATCTTAATGAAAGATATCGCCAACGCTATCGCAGCCAATCATCCGGAAGTATATATGATTATGCTACTGATCGATGAACGTCCGGAGGAAGTAACCGATATGGCACGCAGCGTCAATGCAGAAGTTATCGCTTCTACTTTTGACGAACCGGCAGAACGCCACGTCAAAATCGCAGGCATCGTACTGGAAAAAGCAAAAAGGCTGGTAGAATGCGGCCACGACGTAGTAATCTTCCTCGATTCTATCACCCGTTTGGCACGTGCGTACAATACAGTATCTCCCGCATCCGGCAAAGTACTCTCCGGTGGTGTGGATGCCAATGCGCTTCACAAGCCCAAACGTTTCTTTGGTGCTGCCCGTAACATCGAAAACGGCGGTTCACTGACTATCATTGCTACTGCACTGATCGACACCGGTTCCAAAATGGACGAAGTTATCTTCGAAGAATTCAAGGGTACAGGTAACATGGAGTTACAGCTCGACCGCAACCTGTCCAACAAGCGTATCTTCCCTGCTGTCAACATCACTGCATCCAGCACTCGTCGCGACGATCTGCTGCTTGACAAGACAACACTCGACCGCATGTGGATATTACGCAAATACCTTGCAGATATGAACCCTATCGAAGCAATGGATTTTGTAAAAGACCGTCTGGAAAAAACAAGAGACAACGACGAATTCCTGATGAGCATGAATAGCTAATCAAGAATAAGTGAGCAACAAATAATGAACGGTGGATAAACTGGAACGATGAATAATCGCAGTTTATCCACCGTTCTTTCTATAACCCACTGTTCACGATTCATCGCAAACATCCGCCGCTCTCCACAAATCGTTCATCTCATATTTCATTTTTGTACAAATTAGTTTCATTTACGTCCAAAAACACTTCCCTGCTCTTTTTTGCTCTTTGTTTTTTCCTACTTTTGCTACAAAATCAATCACTTAATTCTAACCAAGAATGAAAACAATTTATCCATTCATGGGATTGGCTCTTTGCGGCGCAGCGGCTCAGGCACAAGAAAAGCCTAACTTTCTGATTATCCAGTGCGACCATCTGACACAACGTGTAGTAGGTGCTTACGGGCATACACAAGGCTGTACACTTCCCATTGACGAAGTTGCATCAAGAGGAGTGATCTTCTCTAACGCCTATGTAGGCTGCCCCCTCAGTCAGCCTTCACGTGCAGCACTATGGAGCGGCATGATGCCCCATCAAACTAATGTACGTTCAAATTCCAGCGAACCCATCAACGCACGCCTGCCGGAAAGCGTGCCGACACTGGGAAGTCTTTTTTCCGAAAGCGGCTATGAAGCTGTACACTTCGGAAAGACTCATGACATGGGCTCACTGAGAGGTTTCAAACATAAAGAACCGGTAGCCAAGCCATTTACCGATCCCGAATTTCCGGTCAACAATGACAGTTTTCTAGATGTAGGTACCTGTGAGGATGCAGTTGCCTACCTCAACAATCCGCCTAATGAACCCTTTATTTGCATTGCGGATTTCCAAAACCCACATAACATTTGCGGATTCATCGGTGAAAACGCAGGCGTACACACAGATCGCCCCATCAGCGGTCCCCTACCCGAATTGCCGGACAACTTTGATGTAGAAGACTGGAATAATATTCCTACTCCCGTGCAGTATATCTGTTGCAGCCACCGCCGCATGACACAGGCTGCCCACTGGAGCGAAGAAAACTATCGCCATTATATCGCTGCTTTCCAGCATTATACCAAGATGGTATCCAAGCAAGTAGAGAGCGTACTGAAAGCCCTTTACTCCACCCCTGCCGGAAAAAACACCATTGTCGTAATCCTGGCAGACCACGGCGACGGTATGGCATCTCATCGCATGGTGACCAAACATATCAGCTTCTATGATGAAATGACCAACATTCCGTTTATCTTCGCAGGTCCCGGCATCAAACAGCAGAAAAAGCCTGTAGATCATCTTCTGACACAACCTACATTAGATCTCTTGCCTACCCTTTGCGATTTGGCAGGCATTGCAGTTCCGGCAGAAAAAGCCGGCATCAGCCTTGCACCGACTCTAAGAGGAGAGAAACAACAGGAAAGCCATCCTTACGTTGTTTCCGAATGGCACAGCGAATATGAATACGTCACTACTCCCGGACGTATGGTGCGTGGTCCCAGATACAAATACACACATTATCTGGAAGGAAACGGAGAAGAACTATATGACATGAAAAAAGACCCGGGTGAAAGAAAAAATCTTGCCAAGGACCCTAAATACTCTAAAATACTCGCCGAACACCGTGCTCTGCTGGACGATTATATCACACGTTCCAAAGATGATTACCGCAGTCTGAAAGTAGATGCCGACCCTCGGTGCAGAAACCACACTCCCGGCTACCCCAGTCACGAAGGTCCTGGAGCACGTGAAATCATCAAAAGAAAATAATTCTATAAAAAAGAGTGAAGATTCCTTGCCAGTCTTCGCTCTTTTTATTTCTTTTGCACATCACCATACGAACAAACAAAATAGTGAACAGTAATTTACAGCATATATCAGCAACAATTGCAGCCATATTTATATCGGT
>OKZS01000321.1_pt1 | contig 7561 bp, 6 predicted proteins | sample 1609231 | NCBI WGS metagenome assembly OKZS01 (sample SAMN02675206, study PRJEB24791) | human gut metagenome, SKBSTL031 | isolation source: stool | host: Homo sapiens | place: USA | reverse complement strand
CAGAATACTTATCTCGACGTAATAGAGAGCGAGGACTTCAAGAAAGAGTTCGACCAATTGTTGCGTGACTACGTAGGACGCCCTTCCCCACTCTATCAGGCCCGCCGCCTGTCAGAGAAGTACGGTTGCAAGATGTATCTGAAACGGGAAGACCTGAATCACACGGGTGCCCATAAAATCAATAACACCATCGGACAAATTCTACTGGCAAGACGCATGGGTAAGAAACGTATCATTGCGGAGACCGGTGCCGGACAGCACGGGGTGGCAACAGCCACAGTCTGTGCCCTGATGAACATGGAGTGCATCGTATACATGGGCAAAACGGATGTAGAACGCCAGCACATCAATGTAGAAAAGATGAAAATGCTGGGAGCGACAGTCGTTCCGGTCACTTCGGGCAACATGACTCTGAAAGATGCCACGAACGAAGCCATCCGAGACTGGTGCTGCCATCCCTCGGATACGTATTACATCATCGGTTCTACCGTAGGGCCGCACCCATATCCGGACATGGTGGCCCGTTTGCAGTCGGTCATCAGCGAAGAGATAAAAAAACAGCTTCAGGAGAAAGAAGGACGTGACTATCCGGACTATCTGATTGCCTGCGTGGGCGGAGGAAGCAACGCTGCCGGAACCATCTATCATTATATCGACGACGAACGGGTACGGATCGTATTGGCCGAAGCCGGCGGCAAGGGAATTGAAACCGGGATGACGGCAGCCACCATCCAACTCGGAAAAATGGGGATCATTCATGGGGCACGTACGTTTGTGATCCAAAACGAAGACGGACAGATTGAGGAACCTTATTCCATCTCCGCCGGACTGGACTATCCCGGTATCGGCCCGATGCACGCCAACCTGGCAGACAAAAAACGGGCAATGGTACTGGCTGTCAATGATGACGAAGCCATCCGTGCCGCTTACGAGTTGACCCGGCTGGAAGGAATCATTCCTGCCCTGGAATCTGCCCACGCATTGGGAGCCTTGGAAAAAATAACTTTCAAGCCGGAGGATGTAGTCGTACTGACGGTATCGGGACGGGGAGATAAAGATATAGAAACTTATCTGGGATAAATCATTTCACCACAGATTACACAGATTAACACAGATTTTTAAACTCTCGTTTGTGGAATATCAAAAAAAACTCTCTGTGAAACTCGGTGTTACTCTATGGTGAATCCAAAATCAAATTAAAAAGAAATGAAATTATGAATGCCTTCAATTATACCACCCATAGCAAGCAAGTCCTGGGCGACCTGCACACTCCGGTAAGCATTTACCTCAAAGTACGTGATATGTATCCGCAATCCGCATTAATGGAAAGCTCGGACTACCATGCCGGAGAAAACTCTCTCTCGTTCATCGCCCTCTGCCCATTGGCAAGCATCGGCATCAACAGTGGAATCGTAACCACTACTTACCCCGACAATACCCGCCGGGAAGAACCGCTCAGCCAATCGTTCCGGGTAGAAAATGCGCTCAACCGCTTTATCAACCGGTTCCATGTGGAAGGAGACGACAAGAAATTCTGCGGGCTATACGGCTACACCACGTTCAATGCCGTGAAGTATTTTGAACACATCCCCGTGAAAGAAAGTCATGACGAACAGAATGACGCTCCCGACTTACTATACATATTATATAAGTATATCATCGTCTTCAATCACTTTAAGAATGAACTCACTCTGGTAGAGATGCTGGCTGAAGGAGAAGAAAGCAATTTGTCACAACTGGAATCGGCCATTGAAAACCGTAACTATGCTTCATACAATTTCTCTGTGACCGGCCCTGTCACCAGCACCATCACCGACGAAGAACACAAGGCAAACGTACGCAAAGGCATCGCCCATTGCCTGCGGGGAGATGTCTTCCAGATTGTGCTTTCCAGACGGTTTATCCAACCTTATGCGGGTGACGACTTCAAAGTGTATCGTGCTTTGCGAAGCATCAACCCCTCTCCCTACCTGTTCTATTTCGATTTCGGCGGCTACCGCATCTTCGGCTCGTCACCCGAAACGCATTGCAAAGTGGAAAGCGGACAGGCGTATATCGACCCGATTGCCGGCACCACACGCCGCACGGGAGACACCATCAAAGACAAGGAACTGACGGAAGCTCTTTTGGCTGATCCGAAAGAAAACGCAGAACATGTAATGCTGGTGGACCTGGCACGCAACGATCTCAGCCGGAATTGCCACGACGTACGGGTAGTATTCTACAAAGAACCCCAATACTACAGCCATGTCATCCATCTGGTGAGCCGCGTCAGCGGTGCTCTGAACAACGGAGCAAATCCGCTCAAGACCTTTATCGACACTTTCCCTGCCGGAACCCTGAGCGGTGCGCCCAAGGTACGTGCCATGCAGCTTATCAGCGAAATAGAACCTCACAACCGCGGAGCCTACGGAGGTTGTATCGGCTTCATCGGCCTGAACGGAGAATTGAACCAGGCGATAACGATCCGCACTTTCGTAAGCCGCAACAACGAATTGTGGTTCCAGGCCGGAGGCGGTATCGTAGCACGCAGTCAGGACGAATACGAACTGCAAGAAGTCAATAATAAACTGGGGGCCCTGAAAAAGGCAATAGACCTGGCCGTAAAACTAAAAAACTGAAGTAAAATGAATAGGTTCACCACAGAGTAACACAGAGTTCCACAGAGTTTTAATCTCTTGTTTATAGGATGTTTACGAGAAAATATCTTCTCTGTGAAACTCTGTGTCACTCTGTGGTGAATCCCCCAAACAATTTCAAAACAATGAACAACGAGATAAATACCCTTAACAGACAGAAAGGAGCGATTCTCCTTCTGGACAATTATGACTCTTTCACCTATAACCTGCTGCATGTGGTAAAAGAACAGGGAGTGACCGACATTGAAGTATTCCGCAATGACGAGATAACACTGGACGAGGTGGAACGTTTCGATAAGATCATCCTCTCGCCGGGACCGGGCATACCGGAAGAAGCCGGACTGTTACTGCCCATCATCCGGAAATATGCGGCAACCAAAAGTATCCTGGGAGTTTGTCTGGGCCATCAGGCCATCGGCGAAGCATTCGGAGCCACACTCGAAAATTTGACGGAAGTATATCACGGGGTTCAGACTCCGGTCAGCATATTGAAAGAAGATATCCTCTTCAGGGGATTGGGACGTGAAATTCCCGTAGGACGCTATCACTCCTGGGTGGTGAGCCGCAAGGATTTCCCCGGATGCCTGGAGATCACGGCCGAAAGCCGGGAGGGACAAATCATGGCATTACGGCACCGGACGTACGACGTACATGGCATTCAGTTTCATCCCGAATCGGTGCTGACTCCACAGGGAAAAGAGATAATCAAGAACTTCTTAAACAACCGATAAGCGCGCCTTATGACCGCGCATGCGTAACATTGAAAAAACAAACTATATGAAACAGATTCTATACAAATTATTCGAACATCAATATCTGGGTCGCGACGAAGCCCGCACCATATTGCAGAACATTGCACAAGGCAAATACAATGATGCACAGGTGGCCTCGCTGATCACCGTCTTCCTGATGCGTAACATCTCGGTAGAGGAACTTTGCGGATTTCGTGACGCACTGCTTGAAATGCGGGTCCCGGTAGATTTGAGTGAGTTTGCCCCAATAGACATTGTGGGAACCGGAGGGGACGGCAAGAATACCTTCAACATCTCCACCGCGGCTTGCTTCACAGTAGCCGGTGCCGGATTTCCGGTAGTCAAACATGGGAATTACGGTGCCACTTCCGTCAGCGGAGCCAGCAACGTGATGGAACAGCACGGAGTAAAGTTCACCGACCATACAGACCGCCTGCGCCGCTCGATGGAGAAGTGTAACATCGCTTATCTGCATGCACCTCTGTTCAACCCGGCTCTGAAAGCGGTGGCACCGATACGCAAAGCATTGGCCGTACGCACGTTCTTCAATATGCTGGGCCCGTTGGTAAACCCTGTCATCCCCACCTATCAACTGCTCGGAGTATACAACCTCCCGCTGCTCCGCCTGTATACCTATACCTATCAGGAAAGCGCTACCCGCTTTGCGGTAGTACATAGCCTGGACGGATATGACGAAATCTCTCTGACCGACGAATTTAAAGTGGCGACATGTGGAAACGAGAAAATCTACACTCCGGAGAGCCTGGGCTTCAACCGCTGTCGGGAATCCGAACTCGACGGTGGAAATACCCCGGAAGATGCCGCAAGAATATTTGACGCCGTAATGGAGGGAACAGCCACCGAAGCACAGAAGAATGTGGTGATCGTCAATGCGGCCTTTGCCATCCGGGTGATTTGTCCGGAGAAACCGATAGAAGATTGTATCGCCCTGGCACGGGAATCACTGGAAAGCGGCAAGGCACGGGAGACTTTAAAGAAATTTGTCGAACTAAACGGATAGAAAAGCTATCACCCATCAAAGAAACATGAAAGATATATTATCTGAAATCATTGCCAATAAACGTTTTGAGATCGACCTGCAAAAACAGGCCATCCCATCGGAACAGCTTCAGGAGAAGTTATCTGACGAGGTACAGCCGGGCTACTCCATGAAGCAGGCACTGGCCTCTTCGGCTACCGGTATCATTGCCGAGTTCAAACGCCGGTCTCCGTCCAAAGGCTGGATCTATGAAAATGCATGTCCGGAACAAGTCGTGCCGGACTATATAGCCGCCGGTGCTTCGGCGCTTTCTATACTCACGGATGAAAAATTCTTCGGAGGAAGCCTGAAGGATATTCGCACAGCACGCCCTTTGGTGAATATCCCGATCCTGCGCAAAGATTTTATAATCGATGAATATCAACTGTTCCAGGCCAAAATTGTGGGAGCTGACGCCATATTGCTGATAGCCGCCGCACTGGAGGCCGATCAATGTCATGCGCTTGCCGCAAAAGCCCATGAATTGGGACTGGAAGTCTTGCTAGAGATTCATACTGCCGAAGAACTGCCATTTATAAATAAGGAGATAGACATGGTAGGTATCAATAACCGCAACCTGGGCACTTTCTTCACAGATGTAGAGAATTCTTTCCGGTTAGCCGGACAGTTGCCTCAGGATGCGCTGTTGGTATCGGAAAGCGGCATCTCGGATCCGGAAACAGTGAAACGCCTGCGTAAAGCCGGGTTCCGGGGATTCCTGATCGGAGAAACGTTTATGAAAACCCAACAGCCCGGACAGAAATTAAAAGAATTTATAAACGACCTGAATTCACCACAGAGTGACACAGAGTCTCACTGAGAATTTTTCAAAGAAAACATTTATAATAAAAAAAATAAAACTCAGTGAGACTCAGTGTCACTCTGTGGTGAACCCAACTTTAAACCCAAAATGATGAACGACAAATTAATAAAAGTCTGCGGGATGCGCGAAGCTGAAAATATTCGTGAGGTAGAGCAACTAAAGGTGGACATGATAGGCTTTATCTTCTATCCGAAATCTCCCCGTTGCCTCTACGAACTTCCTGCCTACATGCCGGTCAAAGCAAAGCGTGTCGGTGTCTTTGTCAACGAAGACAAAAAGGAGATCGAAATATTTGCCGACCGTTTCAGCCTGGATTATATCCAGCTGCATGGCAATGAAGCTCCCGAGTACTGCCGTTCCCTGCGCAATGCAGGCCTGCACCTCATCAAGGCTTTCTCCATCTTGCTGCCCAAGGACCTGCTTTCCGTATCTGCCTACAATGGTCTGTGCGACTATTACCTCTTCGACACCAAGACCCCGCAGTACGGCGGTTCCGGCAACCAGTTTGACTGGAACCTCCTGCACCGTTACAACGGTCCCACCCCGTTCCTGCTCAGCGGTGGCATCAACCCCTACAGCGTAAAAGCCCTCCGGGAGTTCCGCCATCCCTATTTCGCAGGTATCGACATCAACAGCCGTTTCGAGACGGCACCGGGAATAAAGGATGTGGAACGCATCTCAAACTTCCTGAAAGAACTCAAGGGAGGTACGATTTGACGATTTACTATTTACTATTTGGCTGCGCAATATACGCCACATGGCAAATTGTACATTGTACATGGTAAATAGTAAATAGTAAATAGTAAATTGTAAAATTGTAAAATTGTAAATCGTAACATGCAGCATATAGTGCGCAGCCAAATAGTAAATTGTAAATTGTAAAATTGTAAATAGAAATAGTATGTTGAACCGCATTAACCAACTTTTCCAGGACAGCCCCAAGAATCTGCTGTCCATTTACTTTTGTGCAGGCTGTCCCAACCTCGACGGTACTGCCGACGTTATCCGTGCCCTCGAAAGAAACGGAGTCAGCATGATTGAAATCGGAATTCCGTTCAGTGACCCCATGGCCGACGGCATTGTCATTCAGAACGCCGCCACCCGCGCCCTGCACAACGGCATGTCCCTCCGCCTGCTTTTCGAACAATTGCGCGACATCCGTCGCGATGTCCGCATCCCCCTCATCCTTATGGGGTACCTCAATCCCATCATGCAGTTCGGCTTCGAAGCCTTCTGCCAGAAGTGCGTGGAATGCGGCATCGATGGCGTCATCATTCCCGACCTCCCTTTCCGCGATTACGAAGAGAGTTACAAAGCCATCGCCTCGAAGTATGACATCCGTGTCATCATGCTCATTACCCCCGAAACCAGCGAAGCCCGCGTCCGCGAAATAGACGCCCACACCGACGGCTTCATCTATCTGGTGTCCAGTGCCGCCACCACCGGTGCCCAGAAAGACTTCGACACCCGGAAGCAAGCCTACTTCAAGAAGATAGAGGATATGAACCTGCGCAATCCACGCATGGTAGGCTTCGGCATCAGCAACAAGCAGACATTCGATGCCGCTTGCGCCCACTCATCCGGTGCCATTATCGGCAGCCGCTTCGTCACGCTGCTCAACGAGAAGGAAGGAGATGCGGAAAAGGCTATCAGGCAGTTGAAGGAAGATTTGAAACAGTGAGCTTATTCAAATTTCATACAATATATTTTTCGCAATGAAAAAATAAAAGAGACAAAATCTGCAAAGACTTGTCTCTTTTATTTTCTCCCCATCTCATATTTCACTATCTTTGTGCCCGAAAAAAGCTCTAATACGAATATCATGAAAGTCGATTGCCCTTCCGTACTATTGATTTACACTGGCGGAACTATCGGAATGATAGAAAATCCCGAGACCGGTGCGCTTGAGAACTTCAACTTCGACCAACTGCTACAGCATGTTCCCGAACTGAAGCGCTTCAACTACCGCATCTCTTCCTATCAGTTCGACCCACCGATCGACTCTTCCGATATGGAGCCTTCCCTCTGGGCAAAGATTGTAAAAATCATCAACTACAACTACGACAATTTCGACGGTTTCGTCATCCTGCACGGTACCGATACGATGGCCTATACAGCCTCCGCCCTCAGCTTCATGCTCGAGAACCTTTCCAAGCCGGTCATCCTCACCGGTTCCCAGCTTCCCATCGGCACCCTGCGCACCGACGGGAAAGAGAACCTCATCACCGCCATTGAAATAGCCGCCGCCAAGCATCCGGACGGTACTCCTATCGTCCCCGAAGTGTGCATCTTCTTCGAGAACGAGCTG
>OKZS01000317.1_pt1 | contig 7642 bp, 6 predicted proteins | sample 1609231 | NCBI WGS metagenome assembly OKZS01 (sample SAMN02675206, study PRJEB24791) | human gut metagenome, SKBSTL031 | isolation source: stool | host: Homo sapiens | place: USA | reverse complement strand
AGAGAAAAAGTTCCTCCCAGGGTTTTTGCTGAGACAATTGGAGTTCAGCAGTCCACTCTCTCACATATTTTGAATGATCGGAATAAACCAAGCTTGGAGGTTGTAATGAAGGTACATCAGACTTATAGTTATGTAAATCTTGAATGGCTGCTTTATGGTAAAGGTGAAATGATAGCTTCTGTAGAAGATGCTTCTATAGTTTCTTCCAGTGGCGATTATCAGCCTTCTTTATTTGATGAGAATCCTGTAAATTCGTCCAAAGAGCCGTTCAATCCGGAAAATCGCAAGGAAATGCCATTAAGAAGTACTGAAAATGCACCCAAAGAGATTGTAAAACAGGAGATTAGGTATATAGAAAAGCCTGCCAGAAAAATCACTGAAATAAGAATCTTTTTTGATGATAATACTTATGAAACCTTTCGACCTGAAAAATGAGAGGTAAAATCGGTGGTTTGAGCAAATTCCTGTATCTTTGCATCCGGAATACGAATTTATACTTTTATATCCATACATGAAGAAATTTATTTTAGATCTGACAGTCACTGAGAATATCAGATTGAATGCAAACTATGTGTTGCTGAAATTGACTTCTCAGTCATTACTGCCCGAAATGTTGCCGGGGCAGTTTGCTGAGCTTCGGGTGGACGGTTCATTAACCACTTTTTTACGCCGTCCTATTTCTATTAATTTTGTAGACAAGCGACAAAACGAGGTATGGTTCCTTATTCAATTGATTGGAGATGGAACAAGACGTTTAGGAGAAGTAAATCCGGGCGATGTGATCAATGTAGTACTTCCTTTGGGAAATGGCTATACAATACCTCAAAAGCCTTCAGATAAGCTTCTATTAGTAGGTGGAGGTGTCGGAACAGCTCCTATGTTATATTTAGGTGAGCAATTGGCGAAAAATGGTCATAAGCCTACCTTTCTTTTGGGTGCCCGCAGTGATAAAGATCTGCTGCAACTGGAAGAATTCGCTAAGTATGGCGAGGTGTATACTACCACAGAAGACGGAAGTCACGGAGAAAGAGGGTATGTCACTCAGCATTCTATATTAAATCAGGTACGTTTTGAGCAGATTTATACTTGCGGGCCTAAACCAATGATGATGGCTGTGGCAAAATATGCCAAAAGTAATCAGATAGAATGTGAAGTCTCTTTAGAAAACACAATGGCTTGTGGAATCGGAGCATGCCTCTGTTGTGTGGAAAATACGACAGAAGGACATTTGTGTGTATGTAAAGAAGGTCCTGTTTTTAATATAAATAAACTACTATGGCAGATTTGAGTGTAAATATAGGTGAATTACAGATGAAGAATCCGGTGATGACAGCATCTGGTACATTTGGATATGGTGAAGAGTTCTCAGATTTCATTGATATAGCGCGAATAGGCGGTATTATTGTAAAAGGTACTACTCTTCACAAACGTGAAGGTAATCCATATCCTCGTATGGCAGAGACTCCTTCTGGTATGTTAAACGCTGTAGGACTGCAAAATAAGGGTGTTGATTACTTTGTTGAACAGATATATCCCCGTATAAAGGATATTCAGACGAATATGATTGTAAATGTATCCGGGTCTGCTATTGAGGATTATGTGAAAACTGCAGAGATTATTAATGAACTTGACAAAATTCCTGCTATAGAATTGAATATCTCGTGCCCTAATGTAAAACAAGGAGGTATGGCTTTTGGTGTGTCAGCAAAAGGTGCTTCAGAAGTGGTAAAAGCAGTGCGTGCTGCTTACAAAAAGACACTTATCGTTAAACTCTCTCCGAACGTTACCGATATAACAGAAATAGCCCGCGCAGCAGAAGAAAGTGGTGCGGATAGTGTATCATTAATCAATACATTGCTGGGAATGGCCATCGATGCTGAGCGCAAACGCCCCATCCTTTCAACAGTGACAGGCGGCATGTCCGGTGCAGCAGTAAAACCCATCGCACTAAGAATGGTGTGGCAAGTTGCTAAAGCAGTAAATATTCCGGTCATAGGACTAGGCGGTATCATGAATTGGAAAGATGCTGTCGAGTTCATGCTTGCAGGTGCTTCAGCCATACAGATTGGTACGGCAAATTTCATAGATCCGGCTGTCACCATCAAAGTTATAGATGGTATAAACGATTACCTGGAAAGACACGGATGCAAGTCTGTTTCTGAAATTATAGGTGCACTTGAGGTATAGTCAAAAACACATCATACCCCTTCGCTGCAGTTTGACTTTAAAATGCTATCCAAATACGGATACGCTTATCTCAGTCTGCTCACGAAACCAATCGAAGCACCCCGGACCGGAAAGTATGAGTTTGCTCAAAGACTATTCCTTTTATTAATAATATATTTCATAAAAAAAGAATGCCTTTCTCCATTAGAAAGGCATTCTTTTTTATATACAACATAAGTTAATCTTCCAACAGATCCGGACGCAGTCTCCTAGTACGTTCCAACGACTGTTGAAGTTCCCATTCCTTAATCTTCGCTTCGTGCCCTGAAAGCAGAATCTCGGGTACTTTCCACCCCTTATATTCTGCCGGACGAGTATAAACAGGTGCCGCCAATAAATTATCCTGGAAAGAATCAGAAAGGGCGGACTGTTCATCAGAAATCACACCCGGAATAATTCGAACGATAGCATCCGCCATAACGGCGGCAGCCAATTCACCGCCGGTCAAAACATAATCTCCAATACTGATTTCTTTTGTGATCAAATGCTCCCGGATGCGATAATCGATACCTTTAAAATGCCCGCATAAAATGATAAGATTACCGGATAAAGACAAACTATTAGCCATCTTCTGATCAAACTGCTCTCCATCAGGTGTGGTAAATATCACTTCATCATAATCACGCTCTGCTTTCAGGGCATTAATACACCGTTCAATAGGTTCTATCTTCATCACCATACCGGCAAAACCTCCAAATGGATAGTCATCCACCCGGCGATACTTGTCTTCGGTATAATCACGTAAATTGTGAATATGAATTTCAGCGAGTCCTTTGTCCTGGGCCCGTTTCATAATAGAACAATTGAAAAAGCCCTCAATCATTTCGGGCAAAACCGTTATAATATCGATACGCATAATTTTTAATTTTTCGCAAAAGTACAAATATTTGAAGAGAAACCCGTATTTTTGCCTAAAACAATCCTAAGAATATATGACTGTAAAAGAAAAAATAGAGCAACTCCGTCTCCAACTCCATCAGCATAATTACAATTATTATGTGCTGAATGCCCCGGAAATCTCAGATAAAGAATTCGACGATTTAATGAGGGAACTTCAGGACCTGGAACAGGAACATCCGGAATATAAAGACGAAAACTCGCCTACTATGCGTGTAGGTAGCGATATCAATAAGAATTTTACCCAAGTGGCGCACAAATATCCGATGCTTTCATTGTCGAATACATATTCGGAGAATGAAGTAACCGACTTCTATGACAGAGTGCGTAAAGCTTTGAATGAAGATTTTGAGATTTGTTGCGAGATGAAGTATGATGGTACCTCTATCTCCTTAACTTACGAAAATGGTAAACTGATCCGCGCGGTAACCCGCGGTGACGGTGAAAAAGGGGACGATGTAACAGACAACGTAAAGACCATTCGGAGTATTCCTCTCGTCCTACATGGAGATAATTATCCGGAAGTTTTCGAAATTCGTGGAGAAATCTTGATGCCATGGGAAGTTTTCGAAGAATTAAACCGGGAAAAAGAGACCCGCGAAGAACCTCTCTTTGCAAATCCGAGAAATGCCGCATCGGGAACATTGAAATTACAAAATTCCGCCATCGTGGCTTCCCGTAAGCTGGATGCCTATCTCTATTATCTGCTTGGTGATAATCTGCCGACTGACGGACATTATGAAAATCTGCAGGAAGCAGCCAAATGGGGATTTAAAATTTCCCCGTTAATGCGTAAGTGCCAGACACTACAAGAAGTCTTCGACTTTATCAACTATTGGGACGTAGAGCGCAAAAACCTGAACGTTGCTACAGACGGAATCGTACTGAAAGTAAACAGCCTCAAGCAGCAAAGGAATCTTGGGTTCACAGCCAAGTCTCCCCGCTGGGCCATTGCCTATAAATTTCAGGCTGAACGTGCACTGACCCGCTTGAACATGGTAACCTATCAGGTAGGGAGAACCGGCGCCGTAACACCGGTAGCCAATCTCGACCCGGTACAACTTTCGGGCACAGTAGTGAAACGCGCATCATTGCATAATGCGGATATCATTGAAGGACTCGATTTGCATATAGGCGATATGGTCTACGTAGAAAAGGGAGGAGAAATCATCCCCAAAATAACCGGTGTGGATACGTCGGCCCGCTTCATGATCGGTGAAAAGGTAAAATTTATCACTCACTGTCCGGAATGTGGCAGTAAGCTGATAAGATACGAAGGAGAAGCCGCCCATTATTGTCCGAATGAGACCGCCTGTCCACCACAAATCAAAGGAAAAATAGAGCACTTCATCAGCCGGAAAGCAATGAATATAGACGGATTAGGACCTGAAACCGTCGACATGTTCTACCGTTTAGGACTGATTCATGACACGGCCGACCTCTATCGACTGACGACAGATGACATCAGAGGCTTGGACCGTATGGGAGACAAATCTGCGGAAAACATCATTAAAGGAATCATGCAAAGCAAAGAGGTACCTTTTGAAAGAGTAATTTTTGCATTAGGTATTCGTTTTGTAGGCGAAACGGTAGCTAAAAAAATAGCCAAATCTTTTAAAGACATAGAAGAGTTGGAAAATGCAGATCTGGAAACTCTGATCAATATCGATGAAATCGGTGAAAAAATAGCTCGGAGTATCCTTAACTACTTTGCGAATGAATCAAATCGTAAATTGGTAGGCCGATTAAAAACAGCAGGATTGCAACTATACAGACCTGAAGAAGACTTGAGCGGACATACCGATAAATTGGCCGGACAATCCATTGTCATCAGTGGAGTATTCACCCACCATTCAAGAGATGAATACAAGGATCTTATCGAAAAACACGGTGGCAAGAACGTGGGAAGCATCTCTTCTAAAACCAGTTTTATTCTGGCCGGAGACAATATGGGACCTGCGAAATTAGAAAAAGCAAGTAAACTGGGAATTAAAATTATGAACGAAGAGGAATTTTTAAAGCTTATATCGTAACATTTTTCTGCAATAATCTTATTTTATATATTATTATTGCTGTAAAAAAAGAAAATATTCGTACTTTTGCGAGCAAAATATTTAGAGATTATTATTAATACTCATGATACAGACTAGATTGAAAGGAATGGGGGTAGCGCTGATTACTCCTTTCAAAGAGGATGAAAGCGTTGATTACGATGCGTTAATGCGACTGGTAGACTATCTGCTGCAAAATAATGCAGATTTTCTGTGTGTGCTGGGAACTACAGCCGAAACTCCGACTTTGAGTGAAGAAGAAAAAAAGAAAATCAAAAAGATGGTAATCGACCGTGTCAACGGAAGAATCCCCATCCTGCTGGGAGTCGGAAGTAACAATACACGCGCAGTTGTAGAGACACTCAAAAACGACGATTTCACCGGAGTAGATGCTATCTTATCCGTTGTCCCTTACTACAATAAACCCTCACAAGAAGGAATTTATCAGCACTATAAAGCAATTGCAAGCGCTACAGAGCTTCCCATCGTATTATATAATGTTCCGGGACGTACAGGAGTTAATATGACCGCAGAGACCACTTTGCGCATTGCTAAGGACTTTCAGAATGTTATAGCCATTAAAGAGGCTTCTGGTAATATCACCCAGATGGATGATATCATTAAAAACAAACCGGCTAACTTTGACGTTATTTCCGGAGATGACGGTATTACTTTCCCGCTGATTACATTGGGAGCCGTAGGAGTCATTTCGGTTATTGGAAACGCCTTTCCACGTGAATTCAGCAGAATGACCCGTTTGGCGCTGCAGGGCGACTTTGCCAATGCACTGACCATACACCATAAATTTACGGAACTGTTTAACCTCTTATTTGTAGACGGAAACCCAGCCGGAGTAAAATCCATGTTGAACGCTATGGGAATGATCGAGAATAAACTCCGTTTACCACTAGTACCGACACGCATCACCACATTTGAAGCGATTCGTAAAGTACTCAATGAACTGAATATAAAATGTTAACGACCAAAGCAATCCCGAGGTATCAATAATTTTTTCATCAACTTACGGAATAAAGGAGAGTGCGTCATAACTTACCACAGAATTTTGACACATTCTCCTTTATTTTTCCTAATTCAGCTGAAGCGTCCCATTTAATATATTTATATGATATTTATTTCTTTGTTGTTTCTAACATAGACTTTGACACAAAAGTACTCCATATCTATAAGTAATGGTGTCATTTACATAGCTTGTAATATTTCCCTCTCTCGTCTCGCCAAGGAAGATACAACAATTTCATACGATTGCTTTACCAGGTCCTTAATCATTTTATCCGGAACGTCTTTATCAAAATAGACACTAATCCAATGTTTTTTATTCATGTGATAGCCCGGCTGTACTCCTTCATATTTGTCTAGCAAATCCTCTATCTGTCCGGCATTACATTTTATATTACAGAAATCGAATGCGTCTATATTCACAAAACAGAACCATTTATCCATTACATAAAAGACGAGTAAATCTCTGTCATATTCAGACGTTGCTTTTTTAAAGGGCATCCGGTCATGCACACCTTTAAATGAAAGGCAATATTCTCTAAATTCTTCTATATTCATAGCCTATTCTTAAATCTTCTCTGCCATATATCCTTGATATTCTGTATTGCAAATATAAGGAAAGTACCGTTTGCAACGAATAGCCAACAATACTTTTTTAGTAGATAACACCACCATTATAAAGTCCCTAAACGTTAAACAAAGTTATATCATACACCTTATAAGGTCACTACATTAATTAAATTTTATACATTTAACAGGTTACTAATAATTTAATATTCAAATAAATGAAAACACTCCTAAATATTAAACTCCATTTATCTAAAAAGAATATATTTACCATCTTAGTTTTTATTCTTGTTTTAGGTGGTACTACCGGTTGCATTCAACACAAATCCGACCAGAAACGACTGCCTGCTCTTTCTTTTACTGTAAATGGAGAGAGCTTTGAAATGATTCCGGTAGAAGGCGGAACCTTTATTATGGGAGGCACAAGTGAGCAAGGTAATGATTGCGAAAACAATGAAAAACCAACGCATGAGGAAACTCTACCATTCTTTTATATCGGGAAGTATGAAGTTACCCAGAAACTGTGGAAAGCAGTTATGGGGACTGATTTCGATCAATCATACAATTCAGGATGTGAAGATTGTCCGGCAGAGTATATCAGTTGGAATGACACGCAAAAGTTTATAAGCAAATTGAACACCCTTACAAACAAAACATTTCGCCTGCCTACCGATATTGAATGGGAATATGCCGCACGCGGTGGCAAGTATAGTGAAAAATACAAATACAGCGGAAGTAATGATATCGATGAAGTTGCCTGGTATATTGAAAATTATCAAAAAAGTAAATATGGAGACAAAGGGACTACACATCCGGTAGGTATGAAAAAGCCTAATGAATTAGGATTGTACGACATGAGTGGCAATGTATGGGAATGGTGTGAC
>OKZS01000315.1_pt1 | contig 7661 bp, 7 predicted proteins | sample 1609231 | NCBI WGS metagenome assembly OKZS01 (sample SAMN02675206, study PRJEB24791) | human gut metagenome, SKBSTL031 | isolation source: stool | host: Homo sapiens | place: USA | reverse complement strand
ACAGATGAACTTTACACCCTCAGCTTCACCTGTTCTGCGATTCAACTTAAACTCGGTGTCAATCTTGTAGCGTCTCAATGCACGCCTCAGTTCGCTCCAGCTTGCCGCTTTCGGAACTTCGTGTCTGAGCACGTGGTAAATGTAATGCTTCACCTGGTCGTGCTTACGCAGTCTGTCAAACTTCACATTTTTCTTGCCCTCGGAAAAGTGCAGACGATAGCGAGCTGTCAGCATTTTGCACACCTTCTCGTTGCGGAAACGGTCGTTCTTGTCGCTTATCGTTCGCCCGTCATTATCTACTCGGTTATAGACAATGTGACAGTGCGGATGGTCGCGGTCGATGTGTCGGGCAATGATAAATTGGGTGTTCTCGATACCCATCAACTTCATATAGTCGTGGGCGATTTTGAGCATCAGCTTATCATCGGTTGCAAGCCTTGCAGCATCCTCCGCTGAGAAGTTCAGCGATATGTGGCCGACTGTGTTTTTAACCTTGTCGTTGAGTAGTGTTTGTAGCTCAAATTGTTCTGCCATTTCCGAAGGTGAGCCCTCTACTCCGACAGCCTCCAACAGGCGCGATTTTTCTTCTTTCAACACATAGTTCACGCACCCTCCGAATGATGTGCCTTTTACAATTTTACCTATCATCTTTTATCCGTTTTATCAGTTGTGAAATCTTCAATGCTGTGGCTTGACACTCGTCCCTCACTCGGAAAAATCCTTGCCTGTTTGCTTGCCTTGCCAGCTGATTCAGGTTGGTGCTTTCGCCTATGAGTTTTCGTATGATGTCGAGGTTTTCGCGAGTGATTCGTTCACGCACTGTACCTTGTTCAATGAGTGAGCGGACTACCTCACTTTGACTCCGTTTACTTCGTCTGCTCAGTGCACGCAGCCAACCATATTGTTCATCCGAAAGTCGGATTGTAATCGTATTTTTCTTTTCCATTTTCAGTGGTGTTTTTAATGTTAATCTTGTGACCATCGGGAGCTGTCTCACCTGCCTTTCAGGTGAGCAAGTTGTCGGGAAATGTAATACACCGACATAAACTTGCTCTAGCTGAAAATAGACAGATTTCAGTCTTGATTCTCAAAGTCTGAAACTCCCTCTTTTCTGTTGAAATTCAAGAGAGTTTTTCCACGCCTACAACCTCTAAATCGAGCGTGGAAATGAGCGTTTCAAGGTGCGGATTTCGGGCAATCATTCTGCTTAAAACGGACTCTTTCGTCTCCGCTTTTAAGAGATAGTCGGCAATGTCGTAACCTGCTTTTCGCTCCTCATCGGTGGCGTTATTCTCCATAAAATCGAAGAGTGAAACCTCTATTCCGAGCCGCTGCATCATCTCAATTTTACCCCTCCAATAGTCGGTTGCTCCGAGGTCGGGGAAGAGTAAAACCTGCCGATTTTTTAGCACGCTCATTGCCTCTTTGTTGAACGCTCCGTTCTTTCCGCCCGTTGCAATCCATAGGTATTGCGGCAGAAAATGCGAGGCTATCAAAGCGCTCTTTTCGCTCTCCACAAGTGCCACTGTTTGGTGGTTGTCGGCTGTCAAAAGATGTTCTCCGAATAGGCATTGTCGCAAGTGGAATTTCTCCTTTTTCAAGAGCGAATGCACCCAAGTAATATGGTTGTGCGGCTCCTTGATTCTTCGCCCATTTTCGGGGTTGTAGAGCATCACTTTTCCTGTGCGAATACGCCCCGAAATATCGACTTGCCAAAAGACCGTTGCACCCGTCCAATGCTTCGATGAGCCTACATTGTAGCGTTGCATCAGCTCGCTTGCTGCCGACCTGCCGAGTACCGTTTTCAGGAAGTGATAAAGATGATTCTTCTCATAATGTTGCATCGAGAGTTGCATCATCTTCGGCTCAATGAACGATGGTGGCGGTGGCTCTACTTTTACTGGCTTTACCGCAGGTCGGTAGTCATCACTGAGTCGCTCCCTTGCATCGGGATTCTCTGCGAAGTACATCTTCGGAGTGTAGTTGTAGCCGCACTTCTGTTCGTGGTTGCAGCGTCCTACATAGTCGGGAAAGCGTATCTGCTCATCGGTGTCTATGTAGCGTGCGAAACAACTTTTGCGGTGGCAATTGGGGCAGATGTGCCGCGAGCTGACACCATTGTATGGTTCTAATATGAATCGGTATCTCATTTTAATCTTGGTTTTGTTGTTACTATCCACATTTTCGCAACTTCACAAAACCCTCGGTTGCAAAATGTGGATAGTAACAAGTTATTTACTGTACTCTCCGTGATTGATTTTCTTGAATAGTGTTCCCAGATGGCGTTTCAACATCATCTTAAATGCGTGCTCCTTCATTCCATAACTCTCTGCCAAAGCAATACCCTCTGCGGTGGTAAACCTTTGTGGTAGATGGTTGTAGATAGTGCGGTGCAGTTCATTGAGTTGCTCGTTGCCTATCGAGGTCTGTACTCTTATGGCTGTAGTGCGGAAATACTCCGCGAGTTCAATAGCCCTACGCACGCTCTCGATGTCGATAGCCTCCTTGTCGCACTCTCCGCAAGTCCAGCGGGCAAGTTGAATTATCAGTGCAAAGCGAATGATGTATATCTCCAACTTGCAGTATATGCCGAGCAGTGCCTCGTTACTCTCCAAATCACACTTTCGTGCATTGTCGTGCTGCCACGCATATAGTTCTCTCTTGGCCACCTCACGAAAGGGGAGAAGGTGCGACTGCAATTCGCCCTGCTCGTTTAACTCGCATTCTTGCTCGATGAGCCTATTGATAATGTGCTGCCACTCCTGTTCCAACTCTTCAGGTGTCTCTCTGTCGCTCCATCGGCTCTTCTGTACTGATTGCGGCATTACGAATAGTATGCGGTCGATAAATCCGTTGCTTGCCCTCTCGCCTTTACCCAATTCTCCGAGTATCTTCTGCTGAATAGTCCCGACAACCGAGATATAGGGTCGCTTGATAAAGATTGAACTTTGCGAACTCTTACGATCCGAAATTGTCGGCTTGGCGTTGAATACCGACAACCAGAACTGCTCCTCCGAACCATTGTTGTAGCGGTTGAAGTTCTTGAACCACGCCGATAACTCGTCCGACCATAAGCACAGCCCGCGAGGATTCTGTGCGTGGATAAGGCTCAACCCCTCAGGTGTGATGTCCGACACAAGAAAACGACTGCGCTTGGGAGGAATGGGAAACTCATCTTTGCCCGCCTCCAATCGTTCCTTCTTGGTCATCGACATCGTGCGCTCATACTCGGCATATTGCTCCTGATACTCCTTGTTGTGGCGATAGTCGTGTTCGATAAATGGGTGAAAAGCGAAACTCAAAGGGTGGCTTTTGTTTGCTCCCGGTCGCCCGATAAGTGCCATATATAGAATTGGACTCTCCACCCAGCCACGCTTCACTTGTGCAAGATGCGAGTTGCCGATGCTCACCGCCAATGCCGAGAGCACAGCCGCAGCGATATAGTCGATGGGATAACCCTGCGATGCGTGCAACTCGGTGATGATGCGCTGAATCTTGTGAGGAAAGACACTGATAGGAAACTCGCCACCAGATAGTTCAGCACCCATACGCATTGCCGCACCCATTATGCCCTCTGCTGTCAATTTACTGTTCATAGCCGAGTGCATTAGAGGTTAAAACCACCTTTTGGTTTGCGTTTTACACCGAGGACAATCTCTGCCGCTTGCTCTTGGAGGTTGAGAGCCTGTAACGGCTTTCGTCCCGACTCAATCCATTGCAGCAACTCATCTTCGTAGAAATAGAGTTTTTTGCCACGCTTATATGCGGGAATCAGCCCCTTGCGTGCGAGCGTGTAGATAGTAGGTTTCGCCTTGCGTGTGATTTGGCACGCCTCGTCAATCTCGACAATACGATGCTTGTCGATAGTTGTCTGCGGCTGCAATGCCGCCACAATCTTGTGGATTCGCTCCACCTGCTCTGTCAGATAACCCACCGCCTGCGGCAGCTTATCAAAAGTAATTTCATTTGCCATACTCGAACTATTTTTAATGATTCGTTGGCAAAGGAAATCGGTGTTATAATGGTGAAATCACCCACCAGAATATAACTGCAAAATAACTTTTGGATGGTGGTTGGTGGTGATAAATAGCGCTGGGGAAAGGGAATTTTTCTTATATGTGGATTGTGTGATGATAAAATAGCAAGGTAGAGAAAGTACTTTGTAAAAAGTTTAAGTAATTTTGTAGTATCATTATTTTAACTCAAATTTCAAGACTATGATAGCTCAGGATATGGCAATAATTTACAAATATGCCAAACAGGTATATTTAAAAGAACTTCGCCAAGTTGAGGCAATAAGTATGATACAGCCAGAACTAATTGAATGGAACTTTAACCAAAATTCTTTTATTGATTTTTGTGCAGCGTTACGCCATATGCTCAATGGCAGTAAACATACTCGTGGAATTAGTACAGATTTAAGAGAATTTTATCTAGAAAAAATATATGAAGAATTTGGTGCTCAAAAGTTAAAAACTGCACTTGACGCATATATGATGCATATTGAATACTATGAAGATAAACGACATACAAATAGGCATATAGAAAGAAATATACACCAAAAGTTCTTGAATATAATAGATGAAAATCAATATTTTGAAAATGATATAGAACTCATCGAGAGTTTAAAAGGTAATAATGTGTATTATGAAGGAGATGTCGAGCAAGTTATTATAAACAAGTATTCTAGAAGCAAATCAGCAAGACAGGATTGTATTGCTAAATATGGAACCAGGTGTTCTGTTTGTGGATTTAAGTTTGAAGATTGGTATGGTGAATTAGGTGAGGGCTTTATTCATGTACATCACCTTGTACCTATTTCATCAATAAAAGAAATGAAAAAAATAACTTGTGATGATTTGCGCCCTGTTTGCCCGAATTGTCATGCAATGCTACATAAGGGAGAACTTTCAATAGAGGAACTAAAAACAATAATTGGGAATAATAAATAGAGTTTATCTTATCTCCCCATCCAACTTAATTCTGCACTCCGATTCGGTGTGCGACATCTTGCGCTCGATGGTTGAGATTTCCAAGTCGCGCAGAGCGTAAGCAAAGACACGCTTAATGAATGTGGCGGTGTGGATGCGCCTTTTGCCGAAAGCTTTGCCGATGTTCCAGCCGAAGTGCATCAGGTCGATGCTTTTGAGTGCTGAATCAACCGATAAGGGCGATACCTCGCGTGGGGTGTCGCCCAAACTATATTCTGTGATGTAGCCACACAAGCGGTCTAATTCCGCCTCACTCATATAGGCAACCATCGTCTGCTTGGTATAGTCAAGAACTCGCTCCAATTTAGCCTGTGATGCACGCTCTTGCTCGGCGATTGCTTTGGCACGCAAAACCTCGTACTCCGTTGGTTGTGGGGTAGCCTCGGTAATAGCAACCTCCTCGACAGGCTCGGCCACAATAGCAGACACCTCGGCAGCAACTGCCACCTCCTCCAACTTTTGAAATGCAGGAAAACGCATCAGGAACTTCTCCATTCGGGGCAGTAGCAACTCATTAAGTGTCATTTGCAGACTTATATAGAGTGCCGACAACACAACCACCGTTGCGAAGAATCCAACCGCTGCACTGAACTCATCATACCCTTTGACAAGCACAAATTTTCGTGCTAACACACCAAAGAGCAATATCGCCCCAAACACGAACAAATAGAGTGAAATATATTCCGTATGTCTCTTATTCATAGTCATCTTTGTTAATCGTTCTTGGGCAAAGATATATGAATAATCAACACAAAAAACGGCTCTTTTGCCTTTTGACCGCACGTGTCATAGGTTGTCCTATCGTGTCATAGCGACTCTATTTTTACACCATATTCTACATTTGAGGAAATTTTGATTATCTTTGTTACGGCTTACGACTTTAAGCGATAAGCCAATACATATTAGTAGACATTTATTGTCGTAATCTTCAGAACTCTAACTTGGCCGTTTGGATTAACACGAAGATACGCAATCAGATGTCCACGATAGGTGTATATATCCACCACTGACATTGGCTCAGTGTGTGCTTATATATCATCCTGCGTGGGCTATCTGTGTTGCTTATTCGTGTTATGGGCAGCCAAGGCCTGAGTTCTGGATAAGTTAATGCAGTGGCCTGCGCTTTTTTATGGACTTATTTGGTAACAAGGAGTTGTTGGATAGATATTTGGTTGCCTTCTTCGCATCCCGTACAGCACCGCCTGAGGCATTAGACCTCGCCAAGCGGTGGGCGCACGAAATTGCTCAAACTGATAAGATTGTAATTAGCGGTTTTCACTCTCCAATCGAGCGAGCTGTACTCGATATTTTGCTCGCCAATGGCTGTTCTGTTGTGGTCGCTCTGGGGCGTTCACTATACCGCAAAATTCCAACGCACTTGCAGGCTGCTTATGATAGCAATAGGGTGTTGTTCGTATCGTTCCGAGACTACTCACGCCCCTCATTCTCCAACTCTCAAATCCGTAATTGGCTCACCGCCGACCTCGCATCGGAGGTTGTCTTTGCCCCATTCGACAACTCAAGCCAACTCTCGTCACTAAATTATAGTATTGCCCATAGCTCGATGCCTTGCACCATCCTAAAATAAAATCTGCACCACTCATTGCTGAATGATGCAGATAGTAATTATAGCGTTTTCTCCCCACCTTTCCAGAGTTTTCACCCTACCTTTTGGCGGTTTTCTCCCTACTTTAACGAAATCTTGTTGGCGGTTTCGCGTTTCTTGGAGTTCACAAGGTCAGCATAAATCTGTGTGGTGGTAACATTCTTATGCGTCAGCATCTTTGATACGGTGTAAATATCTGTGCCTAAAGAGATTTGGATGACCGCATAGCTATGCCTGAAGCAGTGGAAGGTTATTTTCTTCTTTATCCCAGCCTCGGCAATCCACTGTTTTAGTGGGTGGTGTGTCATTGCGCGGGTGAGTCCTTTGAACACCAATCCTTTTCCCCATTCGCCGCATAGTTCCAATGCTTCGTGGCTGATGGGTAGTGTCGCCTCGGTCTCGGTTTTCTCGGTGCAGATGCGGATATAGTAGCCCTGATCAGGCCCCATCTCAAAGTCGCTCCACTGTAATTTGAGTATGTCGCTGATGCGAAGTCCTGTCATACAAGCAAACAGCGATGCTTGTTTCAGCACAGGAATGCGGCAGGGAGTGGCAGCGAGTAGCTTTACCTCTTCAAGTGTCAAGTACTCCTTTTTTACCTCTTTCCACTCGATTTTTTCAAGGAAGTCATTGAGGTTTTCGCGCAACATCTTCTCCTTGTAGGCAATCTTCAGCAGAGCGCGGAAAGTGGAGTAATATCCCGCTGCCGAATTTCTACTGATATATGAGTTAGGGTGATGTATCTGCTTGCATTTCAAGAGATAATCTCGGAACTTCTCGCATAGCTCAACGGTAATATCACCGAAAGTACATTTACCACCGCAGAACTTCTCGAAATGGTTGCAAACGCAATCCCACTTTTCGTATCGCTCGCGTGCCTTTGCTCGGAAGTAGGCAAGAAAATCGACCTTCTGTTTGTTCTTGTCGAGGAAACCGAACTCCTCGTTAATGAGTGATTGCACACGAATACAGCGTATCGCCTCCGCCTTGTTGAGCATCTCTTGATTGAACATTCGTTGCGGCTCGTTGCGTGGCTTGGCATAGAGATAGATGCCGAGGAACTC
>OKZS01000314.1_pt1 | contig 7707 bp, 8 predicted proteins | sample 1609231 | NCBI WGS metagenome assembly OKZS01 (sample SAMN02675206, study PRJEB24791) | human gut metagenome, SKBSTL031 | isolation source: stool | host: Homo sapiens | place: USA | reverse complement strand
GCCGGATGATGCAGCAGTTAGCACCGATAACATTGAACGTCTAACAGAACTGATTGGCCAAATGAAACCGATGTACCGTGATCCGCTACGCCTTTTGGCAATGGGATATACAAACCGTGAGATTGCAAAATCGCTGGGATTAACGGATGAAGTGGTACGAACACGGCTCTTTCGAGGACGAAAACTATTATGGAAGGAGATGAACAGCCATGAGTGAGCGGACAGACATTTCATTTGATGCGGCTTTGATGATGGCACTTCGTGCAGATGCGCAAAGAGAACTGGATTCGCTTCCAACGCCAAAGCAGTTTGAGGAAATCTACCCAGATACGTCCCAATGGGACGAACGAATGACAGAGGCCTTAAAGAAGAAAAAGCACCACCCAGTGTTGAAACGAGTACTAATTGCGGCATTGACACTCGTAATGCTGACGGTTGGTGCTCTTGCGGTCAGCGCTGATTTCCGCAGGGCAGTCTATACGATGATTCAAAAATTTCTGCCCATTGAGATGCAGCTGACTTATCAGGTGGATGGCGAACCGCTGGAGTGGCTCCCGGATGGATACAGCGACCATTATGTGCCGAACGGCTTTGAAATGGACGATGTGCAGAAATTTGAGCGAGCAGAAAACTTTTTACATGTTTACTCGTCAAAAGAAACAGAGGAAAGCTACACAGTCCGTTGCTCAATTATCCAGCCAGGGCAGCAGTCCCTGTTTGATAATGAGCATACAGTGTACGAAACCGTAAAGGTCGGAGAAGCAGATGGTGTACTTGGAACCAGTACGGATGAACATGGAAAGAATGTTTATACTCTAAGTTGGGAATATCAGGGGATTACACATACCGTTATGGGAAACATTCCATACGATGAGATTATGAAAATTGCGGAAGGTATCCGTTAAGAAAGCTGGACACTTGTGAGAGTTCACAAATGTCTGGCTTTCTTTTTGTCTGAACTTACAAAGATGGAAAATTTGAAAAATTTTCTCCTGAAAATTGAAACGAAGCGAATGCGAATTGCGTTGATTATACAAAGGCTCTTGTTAGGAGCAAAAAAACGGAGATGTATGTCTATGTCGAAAAAGCGTTTGTTGTCCATTGTTATTTCAGCGGTGATTCTCTTGAGTTTTGCCTGCACCGCAATGGCCGCTGAAAAGTCTGAGCGGTATGTAGGTGATAGTACGGTCAACGGATCCATTTACCAAACATACTATCAGGTTGATGCCCAGACACGAACTGGAGTAAAGAAAATCAGCGTTTCAGGCGTTCTCTATGAAAAGGGGACAATTGGAACATGGCAAAAAGTAAGTAGCTGCTCAAACAGCAGCACGACCTCAACCTGCATGGTGAGCAGTAGCTTTAACACTAAGCCCGGAAAATCTTATAGGCTTGAGTATTCTGCGACCTTTAGCTATTCCGATGGACGGAGCGAAACCATTACCGGAAGTACCAGTAGATAAGTGGAGTTTGTTATATATTTCAGCAAGTTAGAAAGGTGTGAGGTAATTATAAAGGCGAGACCAACGCGAGTTATCCGATACCTAGCTATAGTCGCACTGTGCTTGCTTTTGGGCTTTATGCTTGGAAGAAAAAGCAAATATGAAAAACGAGATTATTTGAAACAATTCAAAATTGGAAAAGCAACATACTCTGAATCGTTGATATATGAGGCTTATGGCGGATTGCAAAATGATGGGATAATGTTAGCGGTATACTACGATGTGGATGCAGCCAAAATTATTCATCAACTCGATTCATGGGAGAAAATTAATGATTCTCCAACCATATCTTCTATATTAAAAAATGTGTCGTCATATTTTGGATTAGATTTTGTGATTCCTGAAATTGCAAGTGGAAATTTTTTTCTTTATGATAATAGTCAGCATAAGGAACTACGCTCGGAAGCCGAAATGAATACATTGCTTTTACATTCTGAAGATGTGAATTTTAGTCTCGTTGTCTGGGATGATGAGAAGCACACAATTTATATAGTAGAGTACAGAATTTAAGGAGGTTCGTTATGAAGAGGTTCGTATCATTAATTCTTTCAGTGTGTTTTTTGTTTTCGATAAATACTGTGTCTTATGCTGCTAACATAAGCAGCCGTAAAGCTAGCAATCCTGTTATTCAAAGCATGAATGATAAGTATCATGTTGATTTTTCGGGAATGTCGATAGATGAATTAAATAAGTTTATCGATAAGATGAAAGATGAAGATCAAACACGTGCATCTGGAAATTTGTTAAATAATACACAGCTTGCATGGTTGGCAGCTGCGCAAATTGCACGGGATAAGGGATATGAATGTGCGGCTCTTATGGTTGAATTCTCTGTATATAATATTGACTATTCTGAGAGTGTGACGGATTCTTCGACGCCATTGCTTGACAAGTTAAACACGACAACAGTTTTTAATAATTATAAAAACAAAGTACTTAATAGTGGCTTGAAAGATTTTAGTGGAGGAAGTTGGTCTTTTACAATTCAAAAGTCTGATAATGCAGATTTATTCTATGCATTGCATAGGGTAAGCACCTCTGGAACAGGCTTCATGATTGGTAATTCTATAATGTATTACTTGATTACCGTTCATGACACATTTGATTTTGCATATGACAACAACTATGACGACTTGTTTACTACTACAGTGAACAATTGGGCTTGGTTGTGCCAGCAGACGCATGTGTTGAATCCCATAGAGATAAATCTTAGCACGGCTATTGGATAAAAAATCAGTGGTATTTATTTTTTTGCGAAAGTAAAAGTTGAAATCTAAAATAAGGATGGCTCTAACGTATGAAAAATTTTACGGAGGTGTTTCCAATGCAGAGCAACTGATGTATAAGAAATCTTGTGTATTTAGAATTTTCTCAATAATCAAGCCCCCAAAATGGCAAACTTGAAATCATCGAGAGATACATAAAATATAGGGTTAAATCGACTTTCGTGTCGAAAAAACAAGTGCTAGAAATAGCAAAATCCATTGAATTTTAGAATGACATTTATAAGAAACCAGTAGATTTGCCTGATATTTGTTATTTCTTTGACCGTTGGGCCATTGATTTTGCACTACATTGATTTTGCACTACTATGAGCAAAGGAAAAACTTAAAATAAGCAAACAACCCGCCATTTGCAGCGACTGCAAGTAGCGGGTTGTTTGGCCTATTTAGAGGTTAGTCTTTCAGTTTGCCATGGTCACAGCCAAGTGAGAGATAATGCTCAATCTCACCACTCAGCACAAGCTGGACGCACTCCAAGGGCTTGTTGTATAGTAGCCAATCAAGTTCAGCTCGCTGTGCCGGGGTATTGCCGTATTCGTCCTCGATGGCAAGGCAGTCAATGGCAATGGCAGAGCCATCAGCGAACTGGGCTTCCGCTCGGTTGGTGTCCATATTATAGTGCCAAGAACGTGCTTTTTGAGAACTATTCTGGTCAAAAATTCGATTTTGTTTCATTTGAATGCCCTCTTTGATGCTTTTATGATTTAGTTTTTTGACGAGATGAGGTCTCTTTTTTCTTTCTCTTGAGTCACCCAACCGCACTATCCTGCATCCGTAGCGCAGATCACGCTCTCCACATCCGGGCGGTGCATCAGTTTTTGCAGGATGCCAAACTGCTTTTTGGTGGACGTAGACACCAGATACTGCCACTTTTGCGGCAGAATGGGCAAATCTGCGATACTCCACTTGACGTATTTGGCATCGTAGACATTGGGCGGTGCCAGTTCCACCAGATGACCAACGCACCAGCTTACCAGATAGCCGTTGCCCTCCAGATAACCGTCCTGACGGCTAGTCGCACCGAGGACTTTTGCGTAGGACATGGCCACCGAGGGCTTTTCTGCTACAACTAGAATTGAAATAAGCGTTCCCTCCAATCTGTTTCGGATTGTAATATGTACGGCGGCAAGCGCCGCCTTGAAATCAGATGGGTTCGGTATCCTCCTCGTCGGTCTCCTCCGGTTCATCCTCCACAGGAATTTCAAAATCGCCCTTGTCCTCGGTGTAGTTTGCATCGGGGTCAAGGGCTTCTTTTTCTGCCTGTTTTTTCTGCTTCTGCTTTGCGAAAACGTAGAAGCCACCGCCTGCCGCCAGCGCAATCAGCACCACCACACCCAGAAAGCCGGATGCGATCTTTGTGACCTTGTTTTCCTTGGGCTGTTCCTCGCCGGATGCTGCCGCTTCTTCCGCAGCTTTCTTGGCTTCTTCCTCGGCTTTCAGCCTATCCAGTTCCGCCTGCGCCGCCGCATCTTTTTCAGCGGTATAGGCATCGGCAGCATCTTCTTCCATCAGCGCCAGAAGGTCGGCTTCGTCCACAAGATTCATAAAGTGAACGGTCTGCTGTCCTTTGGCGTTGCGGTCGATGACCAGATAGAAGGTAGCTCCCGACTTTGACACCAGCGTAATGAACTGCTGTCCGCTGCCATCGGAATAGTCGGTGTGGTAATCGTCCACCAGTGTCAGGTTGCCCTCCGGGGTCAGGGCACCGGTCTCCTCATCGGTCACGGTGACTACATCTTCTTCATCGGTGGTAGAAGTCAGGACGGGCTGTTCCACTTCCTCCACAGGCTCTCCGCCATAGGCAAAAGCGGGAGCCGCCATGCCAGCGCACAGTGCCACCGATACCAGCAGTGCGCCCAGTTTCTTAATCTTCATCTGCATCGACCTCCTTCTCAAAAGTTGCACCCACGGCAGACAGCGCAGCCGGGTTCGGGGTGGCGGTAGCCGACTGCCGCAGCAGGGCGGCAAGCTGTTCCGGCGTGACCTTTGCAGTCCGCACCATTTCGTTGACCTCGGCGGAATCCTCCTCCTGAATGCGCCGCTCCAGAATCTCGATGCGGTTGTTCAGCTTGATGCGGCGTTCCTTTTCTTTTTCCAGCATCGCCCGCAGCTTATCCGATTTTTCGCTCATAAAACTCCTCCAATCATTTTGAAAGCCGTCCGAACCCGGCGAGATGCTTCTCCCAGTAGGACGAGTGAATGTTTGCGTACTTGATGGGGTCTCCGGCACTGACCATCATGCCGTTGCCCAGATAGATTCCGGTATGGCTCATGCCGGGGGTGTCGTAGGTTCCTTTGAAAAAGACCAGATCACCGGGCTTTGCTTCGGCCTCGCTGATGTGCTGGCTCTTATTCCACAAGCCGTTGGCGGTGGTGCGCCCCACATCGTAGCCGTTCTGGTTGTATACCCAGCAGACGTAGCCGGAGCAGTCAAAGCCTGTTTCCGGGGTGGAACCGCCCCAGACGTAAGGTGTGCCCACATACTTTTGGGCTTCCTTGTAGATGGCGGCAAATTCATCATCCGTCAGGGCTTCTGCCGGAACCTGATAATCAATGCCCGGCGCGCCAGAGCCATCGGAGCCACCGGGCGGCAGACCGCCGTTAAACAGGTAGGGTCTGCCGCCCAAGGTATCTTGGAAAATCTCGTACCGTTTCCATTGGTCAGCATCCAATTCTTCCCGGATAACGACTTCCAGCCCTTTATTCACCAATTTGGTGTGGAAGATTTTGTACTCGTAGGGCACCTGCGTGGGTACCGGGATTCCTGCTGGGCTGATGACCCACACGGTCTTATACCGTATCTGTACCTCCACCCATGTGGTCAGTTTGTACTGCTTTTTGAAGGTCTCCTTCAGCTTGCCCTGCACCTCTGACCGGGTGTAATCGTCGTAGAGGGTGGTCAAATACGAAGTCAACTGCCACGGGTCATGCTCGATGGGGTCGAGATGGTACTGATACTCGTTGTAGCCGGGGTGGTCGGTGGGGGTGCGCTTGATTTTTTTATCCAGTTCCTTTTCCAGCTTCTTGTAGTCCTGTTCTGCGCCCCGGATGTCCCGATCCTCTGCGGTGTAGATGGTCTGCCCGGATACCTGCGTGCCGCCGGAAAAGAGGATGCCACAGGAGGAAAAGCCAGACATCACCATAAGAATGAGCAAAAGAAAAACGCCCACGATCACCAGAACGTGTGCGTTGCCCTTGGCGGCATTCACCAGCCCCTTCACAGCGGTGCTGACGGCAGTTTTGCCTTTCTCCACCGCCTGTTCCATGCCGGAACGAGCGGCAGATGCACCGTTGGATGCCGCTTTACCGCCTGCGGTCTGCGCCGCAGTGCCCGACCGGGCGGCGGCATAGTAGCTCTGCCGGATGTCCTGCTTCTGCCGCCACCGGGAAAGCCAGTTGGAGCCGCCCTCGCCGGTGCTGGATGCTCCTACATCTTGTGCCGCAGTCGGCTTCTGTGCAGAAGATTTTGCGGTTTTGGCTCCTTTCTTGCCCTGCATTTTGGCTTTCTTCTTGAGTTTGCGGGCGTATCTGCTCTTGGAAATATCCCGGACATTGCCAGCCGCTTTTTCGCCCTCGCTCAGAGCCTGTGTGCCCACATTGTCGTCCTCGTACTGGTCGATTTCCCGGTGCGCCGCAGACCGGGCAAGGGCGGCGGCGTACATCTCGCGTTTCTGCTCTTTGCTCAGTCGGCGCAGATCGTCCGGGGTCAGTTCAGCCTTGCCAAATCGGAGGTGCTGCGCCTTTTCCTTGGCTTTGTCCGTGTCCAGCTTCAGCTTTTTCTTTTTGGGCTGCGTCTGCTCGACATTTGCTTTCTCCGGGGGTGAACGGGTCTTTTTTGCGGACGTTTCCTCTTTGAAGTTCAGTTTCGGATTGCTCATTTCTGCGCACCCTCCGAAACCTCGCCCAGCTTGGTGGTCATAATGCGGTACAGTTCCAAGTCAGTCGGGAAACGGTCTACGAATGGCAGAATCACATTACCGAAGAACAACAGCCCTTCGCCCTCGCCGGAGTGGGTCACATAGGAAAGCTGGTGCGGCGAAATGTTAAGCTGCTTTGCAAGGATTTGTCTATCGCCAGCCGCTTGATTCAGCATGATAATCATGTCGGAATTTTCAAAAATATTCTCGACTTCACGCGAAGAAAGCAGGTCTTTGACGTTCTGCGTTAATCCTGTCGGGATGCCGCCCCACTTGCGGAAACGCTTCCAAATCTCCACAGAGTATGCCGCCGTCTGTTCCTCTTTCAAAAGCAAATGGAACTCGTCTGCATAGTACCGGGTAGATTTTCCTGCGGTACGGTTGGCGGTCACTCTGCCCCAGACCTGATCCTGAATGACAAGCATACCGAGCTTTTTCATCTGCTTGCCCAGTTCCTTAATGTCGTAGCAGACGATGCGGTTATCAATGTCCACATTTGTGCGGTGATTGAACAGATTCAGGGAGCCTTTGACGTAGATTTCCAGAGCCGTGGCAACATGGTGGGCTTCTTTTTCCTCCTGCTGGAGCAGGGCATTGTACAAGTCCTCCAACAGCGGCATATTCTCCGGGCAGGGGTCAGCAAAATATTTGCAGTAGATGAGATGCACACAGCGGTCAATGACTGTCTTTTCGACGGGCATCAGACCATCTTTGCCGCCCACCACCAGTTCGCACAAAGAAAGAATAAAATCCGCTTTCAGAGCCAGCGGGTTATCCTCCTCGGAATAGTTGGCATTGATGTCCATAGGGTTCACATACTGGTCGCTGTTGGGCGAAATTTTGATGACCTGACCTTTCAGCCGCTTCACCAGCGGAGAATACTCTCCCTCCGGGTCATTGATGATAATATCATCGTCCGTCACCAGAAACGCATTGGCAATCTCACGTTTTGCCGAGAAACTTTTACCCGAACCGGGAGTGCCGAGGATAAGCCCATTGGGATTT
>OKZS01000294.1_pt1 | contig 7965 bp, 8 predicted proteins | sample 1609231 | NCBI WGS metagenome assembly OKZS01 (sample SAMN02675206, study PRJEB24791) | human gut metagenome, SKBSTL031 | isolation source: stool | host: Homo sapiens | place: USA | reverse complement strand
AGCATAAGCCATCAGAGCTTTCGCATACCGCATTGAAATTATTCCGACTTCCATCTTCTTCTGTTAGTTCTTCGTTAATACTTCATCAAGCATACGGTCAATCATTCCCATCTGCTCTTGTTTATCATCCAGATTTTTGCGAATGACCTTCTCGGCTATATCCACAGAAAGCAGAGCTACCTGCCGACGGATATCACGTATGGCTTCGTCTTTTTCAATCTGAATCTGTCGTTTCACTTCATCCAGTTCCTTCTGAGCAGCTATTTCAGCTTGTTTGCGGGCCTCGTAAATAATCTTTTCACGTTCCTGCATAGCCTCTTTCATGATACGTCCCTGTTCCTTGTTAGCGGCAGCCACAATAGCTTCGCCCTCCTCTTTCAGTCGTGACAACTGGGCGTTTGCTTCTCTGGCTACCTCCAATGATTCGTCAATGTAGGTTTTACGGCCTTCCACCATCTTAATAATGACGGGGAAGCCGTATTTTGCCAATACTGCGAATACAATTCCAAAAGAAAGGAGCATCCAGAATATCAGGCCACTATCGGGTAGTAACAATGACATAATCTTCTTTGTTTATTATAAGAAAAGTACCAATAGACAAACAACTAATGCCAACAACGCTACACCTTCAACCAAGGCAGCGGCAATAATCATATTCATACGGATATCTCCCGATGCCTCCGGTTGACGCGCAATACCTTCCATGGCCGAGCCACCGATCTTACCAATACCGATACCTGCTCCGATAACAGCTAAACCAGCTCCGAGAGCTGCTCCCAATTTACTTAATCCTACTCCTGCAGCAGCAGCTTGCAATAATACTGATAGTAACATAATTTTCAGTTTTAAAATGGTTTATATTATTCTTTTACTTCTTCTTTTTTACCGCCTTCCTGGGCCAGTCCGATGAATACAGCAGATAACATCGTGAACACATAAGCCTGAATAAAGGCAACCAACACTTCCAGCAAATTCATAAAGATGTTGAATAATACGGAAGCCACCGTAAGCGAACCATTGATAGCCGGTCCCATGCTTGCCGATATAAATATCAGGCAGGTAAGCACTAACATGGCCATGTGTCCGGACAACATGTTGGCAAACAGACGGATCATCAAGGCAAACGGTTTGGTGAAGATGCCGAAGAACTCGATGAAAGGCATCATCGGTACAGGCACTTTCAGCCACCAAGGCACATCCGGCCAGAAGATATCTTTCCAGTAATGCTTGGTTCCGAAGATATTGACTGCAAGGAAGGTACAGATAGCAAGCACCATCGTGATCGCAATGTTTCCCGTCACGTTCGCACCTCCGGGGAAGAACGGAATCAACCCCATGATGTTATTAATGAAAATGAAGAAAAACGCAGTCAGCAGATACGGAGCGAACTTCCGGTAGTTGGGTCCGACACAGCTCTTGATGATATCGTCGTTCACCATCATGATAAACATTTCCATGAATCCGATGAAGCCGCCCGGTGCCAATGCCCCCTGCGGACGTTTCCTGTACCAGTGCGCCACACTCAGCACAATTACCAGCAATAGCACACTGTTGAACAACAGAGCAAACGTCACTTTCGTTATGGAAATATCCCACGGGCGAACCTGCTCTCCGGCTGCATTGTACTCTACCAGCTTGCCTTCATACTTACTTCCTTCGGGAGCAATGGAAAGCCCTTCATACGTGCCGCCATTCTCAGCAAGACGGGAAGAAAGGAACGTGTGCCAACCTGTAGCAGAACTATAAACAATGATAGGTAATGGTATAGTAATGTGCGTTTTACCCCACGTTGTGATATGCCATTCGTATGAGTCGCCAATATGTCCGAACACGATCTCTTTTACATTGACCGTATTCTCCTTCTGCTCCTGCGGGGTCACATCTTCCTGCTGTTCCTGTGCTAAGGCCGGCAGACTGGCTACCGCCATCAGGCAGAGCAGAAATATCGGAGCTACTATGTTACGCAACTGTTTCATATTTTTTTGATTTCTTTTTAAGTTTCTGATTCCACTCGAAAACGAAGAAAAACCAGCTTTCATATATAAGATAGCCCAGATAGAACGCCAGGAATGTCAATAGAAATTCAATAGCGGAATCGGGCACAGCCACACAATAAATGATTAGTAAGAAAACTGATACAATCATTTTCAATACTTTTGCCACTAAAAAGAGCATCACCATCTTCTCCGGTGCATGACGCCTGCAGGCATCAAACATATAAATATAAAATACACCGAATATATAAAAGTACACCGGTATCAACGGATAACCTCCGAAATAATGTCCGGGTTCCAGATAATGCAAGACCAAGGCTCCCAATCCTCCCCCTACAAGAGTAAGGATGCTGAGATAACCCAGAAAATTGCGTTTTGTGATGCTCATATTCATAGTAAAAACAGATTATTGTGCGGAGATCAAGGCTCAGGATACGCAAACGGAAGCTTCACCATTGCTTAGCTCCACAAAACCGCTGTGAATATCCAGCGTATGCTCTTCGCCATCCGTTGTCGTGTAACTGACTGTCCCTACTTGCAGGGAAGAAACAATCGGTGCATGCTGCGGCAGAATAGAAAAGACTCCACTGGTGCCCGGAAGGGTAACACTCTTCACTTCACCATTAAAGACCTCTTTTTCCGGCGATACAATATTCAAATGCAGTTCTTTCATGATTCCTTATTTTATTTGTTAGCCTGTTCAAGCAGTTTCTTACCTTTTTCGATAGCTTCTTCAATGGTTCCCACATTCAGAAACGCCGGTTCAGGCAGATAATCTACTTCACCATCCAAAATCATTTTGAATCCTTTTATTGTATCTTCAATGGCCACCATTGCTCCCGGTACTCCGGTAAACTGTTCGGCCACTGTAAATGGTTGAGACAGGAAACGCTGTACCCTGCGCGCACGGTTTACCACCAGACGGTCGGCGTCGGATAATTCCTCCATACCTAAAATAGAGATGATATCCTGTAATTCTTTATTGCGTTGAAGAATCTGCTTCACACGTTGTGCGACATCATAATGCTCTTGACCCACAATGTGCGGATCGAGAATACGAGAAGTAGACTCCAACGGATCCACTGCCGGATAAATACCAAGCTCAGTAATTTTACGACTCAACACAGTCGTTGCATCCAAGTGGGTAAAAGTTGTTGCCGGAGCAGGGTCGGTCAAGTCATCAGCCGGTACGTAAACAGCCTGCACCGAAGTGATAGAACCCGTTTTTGTCGAAGTGATACGTTCTTGCATAGCACCCATTTCGGTAGCCAACGTAGGTTGATAACCTACCGCAGAAGGCATACGCCCCAACAAAGCCGAAACCTCGGAACCCGCCTGAGTGAAACGGAAAATATTATCGATAAAAAACAATATATCTCTCGCTCCCGACCTTGCCCCCATATCCCGGAAAGATTCAGCGACAGTCAATCCTGACAAAGCAACTGAAGCACGTGCTCCAGGAGGTTCGTTCATCTGTCCGAACACCAATGTAGCCTGTGACTTTTCTACCTCATTATAATCCACTTTCGAGAGGTCCCAATGTCCTTTTTCCATGCTTTCTTTGAATGCTTCTCCATAACGGATTACACCCGATTCAATCATCTCACGAAGCAAATCATTACCTTCACGGGTACGCTCTCCCACTCCGGCAAATACGGAAAAACCATTATGCTTCTTGGCAATGTTATTAATGAGCTCCATAATAAGTACAGTTTTACCCACTCCGGCCCCGCCAAACAAACCGATCTTACCTCCTTTTGAATAAGGCTCAAGCAGGTCTATCACCTTAATTCCGGTAAACAGAACTTCCTGTACAGTGGTTAAATCTTCAAATTTGGGAGGATCACGGTGAATAGAATATGCACCGTCGCGATTGAGTTCTTTCATTCCATCGATGGAGTCGCCGACTACGTTCATCAAACGTCCTTTGATCTGTTCGCCTACCGGCATTGTGATAGGACCTCCCGTCGGAAATACCTTCATCCCGCGCTGCAAGCCGTCGGTACTATCCATGGCAACCGTACGTACGGTATTTTCACCAATGTGTTGTTGAACTTCTACAATCAGCTTTTTGCCGTTGTGCCTTTTTATCTCTAATGCGTCGTGGATACTTGGCAATATCAAGTCCGATTCTGTACCTTCAAAATACACATCGACCACAGGGCCAATTACCTGAGAGATATGTCCGATAATCTGTGACATAAGCAATCTTTTTATATATTATTCTTCTAATACTCTAAAACGTTATAGCATGGTAAGTCGCGTTTTTACCAGTTTCACTATTAACATAACGTTCGATATCCGGTTTTGTTCACATAGATAGTTAAACAAACAACTTCGCAAAAGTAGAAACTTTTTTTTCCCGTTGTACCATTTTTCTGTTTTTTCTCTTTAGATAACATTCATTAAACTTACAAAGGTGTGAAAATGAACAACATTAGCACCCTTTTTACTACTATACAAAGCATATTAGAGCCAATACGCTCTATCCTCTGCCCAATCAGAGAATTGATTAAGTTTTCAAGTAGCTGTAGCGTTTTCAGTCAATTAGTCAAATGTTAGATAGTACAACATGCAACGAGTTTTATACAAACAAAGGGAAGTTGCGTTTTAAAGGCATTTTTCGCTCTTTACGCCATGAATAGGATAGAGTATTAACAATTGCAAAAGCGGAGAGAACAAAGGTATAATCAGATAAAAAACAGGGGTGTACCAAGACTCGTATTCACCACAGATTCATACAGATAAAAGTAATCAATAGATTAAGTTCATCCTGTGGTACTTTGTGGTAAACAGGAGTTTCGGCACACCCCACTATGGTTTTTCAACCAATAATCCCGGTATTTAATATACTTCTACTTTATCGGCTATCCGCTTTGCCTTATCACGCAAAGCATCCAGATCCGAACCGTTTGGAGCATAGCAAAGCACTACTCCCATACGCCGATTCACACGTGTATACGGCTTACCAAATATACGCAGATAAGTATCCTCTTCTCCGGTAACTTCCTCCATACCTCTATACTGCGGACGTTCCTGACTGGCAATCGGCGACAGAATAACGGCACTCGCTCCTATTCTTTCTTGTTTTATTCCCGGAATGGGCAACCCCAATACGGCACGTAGGTGAAGTTCAAATTCATTCAGATTTTGTGTTCCGGCCAATGTCACCATTCCCGTATCATGTGGACGTGGAGACAGTTCCGAAAAGTAAACCCCGTTTTCATGGCTCAGGAAAAATTCTACTCCCCACAGTCCTGCACCGGTCAATGCACGAGTTACTTTTTCAGCCATATCTTCTGCTTCCTTCAAGTGTGCAGGATCAATGTGTGCAGGTTGGAAACTTTCCCGATAATCCCCACCCTTTTGTACATGCCCGATAGGCGGACAAAACAGAGTCGGACCATTCTTCTGTGTCACTGTAAGCAAAGTTATCTCACTATCGAATTTGATAAATTCCTCAATGATTAGCTCACGAATATCTCCACGGCTGCCATTACACCCATATTCCCAAGCATGTTCCAACTCGGCAGCGCTCTTGACCAATGACTGCCCTTTACCCGATGATGACATTAAAGGCTTCACGACACAAGGGAAACCGATTTTCTCAGCGGCTTCCTTCAGTTCTTCCAATGACTTGGCATAATAGTATTTCGCGGTTTTCAATCCCAGTTCCTTAGCGGCCAAATCACGGATAGCCTTTCGGTTCATTGTGTAATTAACGGCACGTGCACTCGGCACTACCTGAATCCCTTCTTTTTCGAAATCGTATAAACGTTCCGTACGAATGGCTTCAATCTCGGGGACGATAATGTCCGGCCGATGCTTTTTTACAATACGCTCCAGTTCTTCACCGTTCAGCATATCGAATACTTCGCATTCATCAGCAACCTGCATGGCAGGTGCCCCGGCATATGAATCACAAGCAATGATGTGTTGACCTTTACGTTGAGCAGAAATTACAAATTCCTTGCCCAATTCGCCCGATCCGAGTAAAAGTATTTTCTTCATGATTGAATATTTTAAGATATAATGACGCAAAAATACTACTTTTCTTCCAATAAATCCCGAACGAGCTACTAAATGATTACGATAAAAGAGAGAAAAAGGCAATTAGATAGAAAAAGATTAACATACCACAGAACAACAAGCTGTTCTTCAAGAACAAAGTCCTCCTTTAAAAGAGAACGGGAACATTACTTAACAGCATATTAATCATGATTATCAAGCACTTACACCGATAGTAAAAAAGAGATTTTACGAAGTTAATATCGTAGTTCCAAGAAGTTAACTTCCTGCAGATACGATATTAACTTCGTATAAATACGTTGTTAACATCGTACATGACAGGATGTTAACTTCGTAAATGTCATAATATAATTTCCAATATTATAACAAATAAGACACATATAGCCAAAGAGAAATGTTAATTTTTGGTCTAATTACACAATAAAGAATATTTAAAAGGATAAAAAGAAGCGAATATGGTGTATTATCCGGAATTAATGCCTTACTTTGCAACATCAAACAATAAGAGGTTTTTATTGGTTTAACTCTCACATGTATTTCCTCAATGTTCGCATTGAGAACTTTCATCTCTGATTTACACTTCCTAAAGCTTTATTGTTATTTTATTAATTTTTTATTTTTGTATATTTATGAATATGTACGTTGGAAATCTTAGCTATAATGTTAAGGAGTCAGATTTGAGACAAGTTATGGAAGAGTATGGAGTAGTAGAATCAGTAAAACTGATCACAGACCGCGAAACAAGAAGATCTAAAGGGTTTGCGTTTGTCGAAATGCCGGAATCTTCAGAAGCAAGCAATGCCATTAAAGAATTGAACGGAGCAGAATATGCCGGTCGTCCGATGGTAGTAAAAGAAGCTTTGCCAAGAAATTGATCTGAAAAGCAATAAATAATAAAAAGGGGATATTCGTGATGAATATCCCCTTTTTTATTTTCCTTTGATTACTGATGCTGTTCACGCAACAGGTCGTTCACAGTCTTTACCGGATTGAAAGTGGAAAGTGGAACCTCCACAAATACCGTACTCCAATCGCTCATAGCACCATTCCACAAACCGGGAAGTTCAAGAGCTTTCAGATCCTTACCACTCTTCGACTTATAAGAGATGAAGCCGGTAGCTTTATCCACATATTTCGCCAAATCAAATTTATGACCCTTATAATCACGTACGGCGCAAACCAGATCGACCGGGTTGAAGTGCGTACCCTTTTCAAACATTTCCTTTGCTTCCGGATTATTCATATCGATTTGTGAGCTTTCAAGGATTTGCAGGGAGATAGTTCCATCACTATTATATGCCAGGAACGGACCACCGCCCGGCTCGCCCACGTTCTTCACCATACCACAAACACGCATCGGACGGTTCAATTTATTCTTCAGGTAAATGACCAACTCGGCATCTTCCAGATCTTTTGTTTCAGGATTCTTACAGAAAAGTTTCTTTTGTACAAATTGCAGGATATCCATCACCTGCTCATGTGTATAACGACCACTATCCAATAATTCCAGATATTGAAAAGCTTGCTTCTGGAGAGATACCAGTACACCGGCAATCAGTTTCTTATAAAGCACTGTATCGCCTTTCAATTTATCAGGAACCACATTGTCAATGTTCTTAATAAAAATAACATCCGCATCCAGATCATTCAGATTCTCAATCAGCGCACCATGCCCGCCGGGACGGAACAAAAGCTTACCGTTATCGCGGAATGGCTGGTTTTCCATATCAGCGGCAATTGTATCAGTGCTTGGTTTCTGTTCGGAGAAAGTGATATTATAATCTACGCCATAACGTTTGGCAAAAGCATCGACTTTTTCGGTAACCAATGATTTAAACAGTTCACGGTGCTCGGTAGAGACGGTAAAATGCACATTGACTTTTCCGCTTTTTCCGGCAGCGTACATAGCACCTTCTGCCAAATGTTCCTCAAGCGGGGTACG
>OKZS01000250.1_pt1 | contig 8822 bp, 7 predicted proteins | sample 1609231 | NCBI WGS metagenome assembly OKZS01 (sample SAMN02675206, study PRJEB24791) | human gut metagenome, SKBSTL031 | isolation source: stool | host: Homo sapiens | place: USA | reverse complement strand
TGTTATTCCCGGCATGATAATGGATGCGATTCCCATTGTTGCGAAAATGGCTCCGATTTGCCCACCTTCAAAATGGAGGCCTCTTTCCATATAGCCACCTAGTGAAATTAACCACGACCCCCATACAAAGAATTGCAGGAAGTTCATAATAATCAAACGATTTTTTATATTCATAACTTTTATTGATGTGTTTCCCGTCGTGCCTGTCTATGGCAGATCAGGTGCAAATATAATATTTTTAGTTGACAGAGTGGAAAAAGCATGGGATAAAAGGCAATGAGAAAAGGAAAATGGCAAAAGAAAATCGGAAAAAACAGAGAATGAAAGGTCTATAAAAAAGAAAGCGGTCTATTCCAAATGACTTACTTCTATTGTATAAATGACTAAATGTCAGAAATAAACCTGCAAAATTACGATTAATAATTTGTTTTTTTAATGTGGGTATATATAATCCGTTGCTATCTTATTTAATCTAAGAGCCGGTTTAAGTTTTCCTCCATAATAATCTTAAAGCCTGTTATTTCGATAACGAAGGTGTGGCAACCGAACTTTGTCCGGTATTTGAGGGGGCGATTTCAGCGGACTCTAAAACCTTTTGTACGCTTCTCATACGAAAAATGAATTTTGATCTTCCATTTTCCACTCTTCGTTTTAGTAGAGAAAGTAAACGTAACGGTTTGACATATGGTGTGATGTATCTGTTATCTTATTTGTTTATGCCTATAAAAGCATTTTGTTTTCCTTCGTATCTTTAGCGAAGATGGTCTGAATCTTATCCGGGTATGCGGGCCGGAGTAAAGATCGCATGAAGGATCGTAATAGTCTTGTTTATAATGGCTTATGATAAGAGGGGAAAGCCATTTGTTTTCTTCTTTATTTGCGCAGGGAAAAAAGGTCTTTAGGGAATTTCTCTCATAGCAAGTCAAAATCCAACAAGGTCGCCCATTTGCGATAGTAGTAGTAAACCAACTGCCACTTAGGGAGGTCAAGAGGAAGCATATGCCATTGGTAGCCGGTCTTCACTAAATAAAAAATGGCATTCTAAATCATTTGTAAATCTTATTTTCGCTTTCTTTCTTGCAGGTTCAATACTTTTGTTATATATTGCCACTCTCTTTCCTTAAAATCAGTCTGATATATCTTTTTTAAAGTTTGGTTACTCCAAAGAAAGAAACTATTCGGCTGATACGGAAAGTTTAGATTAAAAAGATTTCAGCCATTTTTTTACAGGCTCTAAACAGGTTCTTCTTTATCAAATAAACAATAACTGAAATGAAACAAACAAAAACGATTTTAGCAGTCATTCTGTTGGTGGTATTAGCGGGGTGTGGAGAAAATAAACAGTCAAACAATGATTTAATCATTGTTGACGTTTCGAAAAGTTATCCTAAAAAAGAATTGATTCTTCAGGACTTTATGGATGTAGAATATGTTGCGTTGGAGACCACTGACGAGTTTCTTACACAAGGTCTGGTGCAGGATGTGGGAAAAGAATATATATTGGCGACAAATAGGAATAATGATGGGGATATTTTTATTTTTGACAGAAAAACCGGTAAGGGAGTGAGGAAGATAAATCGTCGGGGGCAAGGAGCAGAAGAATATGCGAGGATTAATGAGATTATTCTTGATGAAAACAATGGTGAAATATTCGTAAAGTCACCGGGAAATAAAATCTTAGTGTATGATCTTTATGGAAAGTTCAAACGGTGTTTGAGTCTTGATCGGGAAGTTTCATCTATTTTCGATTATGACAAAGATAATTTAATTTGCTATGATATGTCAGATTATCACAGTAAAGGAGAGGATAGAACCAAATCATACCATATTATCCTATCAAAACAGGATGGAAGTATCACCCGTGATATTTTTATTCCTTTCAAAACGATTGATACACCAATTGTGAATGATGGAGATAGGTTTATAGCAAATTATTCTTATCAGATACGCCTGAGTAACGGGAAATGTACACTTATGGATACATCGGCTGATACATTGTATAACTATGCGTCGGATGGTACATTAAGTCCTTTTGTTGTAAGAACTCCTTCTGCACATACCATGGAACCGGAAGTTTTTCTTTATATGGGTATCCATACCGACCGTTATTACTTTATGGAAGCCGTTAAAAATGTATTTAACTTTGAAAAGGGCAACGGATTCTATGCTGATGAACTGGTGTATGACAAAGAAGAAAAGGCGGTATTTCAAGTTACCATATACAATGATGACTATGTGGACAAAAGAACAGTGGCTATGACAGCGAAACCAATTAATCGTGAAATTGAAGACGTCACAAGTCTAAATGCAGCCCGACTTGTTGAAATTTATAAGAAAGACCAACTGAAAGATGGTAAATTGAAAGAAATAGCCTCTAGGTTGAATGAAGAAGATAATCCGGTGATTATGTTAGTAAAACAAAAAAATAAAAGGTAGAGGTTACTGCTTATTTAATTAAAGAAACAGGTCATCCACCACCTGCTGCAGGACGGTTCTTTTGCATTATTAGATGGATTGTTAACCAAATAGAGTCAATGAATAAATTGGAGGAGGTAAAGGGCTGAATATCTATCTTTATTTCTAAGTTTATTCATTGATCCCGCAGTAATCTATTCTCTCTTCATATATACAAATAAACAAATAAAAAAATAAAAAAAAGGCTATCCTCCCGGACAGCCAATCTTTATTAACCTTAAATCTAATACCATGAAAAACACAGTGCAAAGATAAAGGGATTTATGTTATATAACATAATGATTTGATGAAAATCTTCTGTTTGTTAACTCTAATTAACTTTGAGGCTGCTGCTTTTATGCTTATGGAATGATTATTCTACATAGAGCACCAATCCTTTGAGATATTCCCCTTCCGGGTGATAGATGTTCACCGGATGGTCTGCGGGCTGGGTCAACTGATGTAGTATACGTACACTTCTGCCCGACATGGCGGCAGCAGTAAATACAGCAGTACGGAAATTATCTTTGGTCACTACTTGCGAACATGAGAAGGTGAATAAGATACCACCCGGTTTGATTTTCTCAAATGCTTTGGCATTGAGCTTGCGGTAGCCCTGAAGGGCATTGCGCAGCGCATCCTTATGTTTGGCAAATGCCGGAGGATCAAGAATGATCAAGTCGTACTGGTCACCCATACGGTCGAGATATTTGAAAGCATCTTCAGCAAAGGCTGCATGACGGGTATCTCCCGGGAAGTTTAATTCTACATTTTTATTAGTCAGATCGATGGCTTTTGCAGAACTGTCTACCGAGTGCACCTGTTTGGCACCTCCACGCATGGCGTAAAAGGAAAAGCCTCCGGTATAACAGAACATATTTAATACCGACCGCCCCTTGGCATAACGCTCCAGTAGAGCACGATTCTCACGCTGGTCTACAAAAAAACCTGTTTTTTGTCCCTTCAGCCAGTCTACATGGAACTTCAGCCCATATTCCTGAGCGATGTTGTCGCTGCTTCCTCCTTTAAGGAAACCGTTCTCCGGGAAAAGGTCTGCTTTAAATGGGAGGGTCGTTTCTGATTTATAATAGATATTTTCAATCTGATCACCCATAACTTCGGACAAAGCTTCGGCAATGGCCATACGGTCTACATGCATTCCTGCAGAGTGTGCCTGCATCACAGCAGTCCGGGCATAAACATCGATAACGAGTCCGGGCAGATTATCGCCTTCTCCATGTACCAGGCGATAGGTATTGTTGGTCGGATTGGTAGCGATACCAATACTGCGTCGCATGTCGTAGGCCACTTCCAATTTGTGTTTCCAGAAATCGTGGTTAATCTCTTCTTGTTTGAACGAAAGTACACGTATAGCAATACTTCCGATCTGGAAATGCCCTTTGGCAATAAATTCTTTTTTTGAAGTGTACACTTCCACTACTTCACCTTCCTCGGGTTCGCCGTCGAAGTGGGCGATGGCACCAGAAAAAATCCAGGGGTGGAACCGTTTCAATGAGTCTTCTTTGCCGGGTTTAAGATATACTTTATGCATAAATTTATTATGTTGTTTTTACTTTTATTGTTGATCTGAACCTACTTTTACTTTCTCTGTGGCTTCCTCTTCCGGAGCCAATTCGTAGTTTCCTGTTCGTTTCAGTTCCTCCAATAAGTGATATATGTTGAGGCAGGCCCAAGCATCTGTAGCTGCGTATTGCTTTTGAGCATCCGTCAGTACATCTGCTTCCCAATTAGAAAGACGCTGTGATTTTGAGATTTTCTCACTAAACAAGATACCGTATATCTTTTGCAGGCTCTTATCCTGAATGCCGAAAGGACGGACGTACTCTTGTAACTCAATGCATGCCTGTTGATTGAAAGGGGCTCGTTTGTGTAACATCATGAAGTCGTCTTTTAGCGAAAGGCCCACTTTGATTACTTTCGGATCTTCAAGTAGTTCTATGATAGGTTGGGTTAGGCCGGTCATGTTCAGGCGAAACAGAAAGCAACACTCGTCAGATGAAATCTGAAGTAATGCTACTTTATGAGAATGTCCCTTGGTGAATGAGGGACGTGTCTCGCTGTCGATTCCCAAGATGGCTTGGGATTGCAGATAAGCCACCGCTTTTTGCGCCTCACTTTCAGTCTGTATTACATGAATCCGTCCGGGAAATGCTGCTTTGGGCATCTCCTTCACCTCTTCTTTGCTTATGGTTCTTTTTAAAATCATATTCTTTTATTCATCATCATGGCAATGGCAGCCATGATCGTGACAATGGCAGTCGTCATCTTCACAGTGACAGTCTTCATTGTTTTCGGGTTCGTACTCTTCTTCCTCTTCGTCTTCTCCCCGGGCTTTCGGACTATATTTTACGTCATGCAGGGCACGCATGGTGTTTACCAGTTTTTGTCCCCACAAGAGTCCGAAGTTTTCTTGGCAGATGGCGAGGGAATCGTTCATCGTCTCGTTCAATCCCAGCTGGAATACGAAGATAAAGTCTTTGATATCCTGATAGATATCGGCCAAATCTTCCGAAATATTCTTTTTGATCGGTTCGTCACTGTAAGCCATGTCGGGTAGAAATACTTCCAGATAATCGTCTTTTTCTACCAATATGGATGCCAGGTTGATGCGTAACACTTCGTAAATTTCTTCCGTTACATACGTTTCAGGTGATTCATCACCTATCATTTCGCATTTCGGAAGCATGGATGCTTTTAGATAAAGCAAAGGAAGTATTTTAAGGGTGGTATCAACAAACGTACTGCGTTTCATACTTTCGGCACGTTCCAAAAAAGCGCAGAACTCGGCGGCTACTGTAACGAATTCTATCACATTCTTATCAAATATTACTTGACTCTCTTTTTTCATATCTGCTTGAATTGAAACGCAAAGGTAAGAAAAAGTTGTGGGTAGTCCAATGAAATTCTTTTTTTTACTATTTTTGCATCATTAATCATATAGCTTAAGATTCATCATCCACATGGCAAAAAAGAAATCAGATAAGGAAGCAGAACAGAAGCCGGCTTCCACAAAAAAATATGTGGCTTTCTTCAGGAACGAAACAATTCACTTTGTAATCGGGTTGGTACTGGTCATTTTCTCAGTCTATTTGTTACTGGCCTTTACCTCTTTCTTTTTCACTGGAGCAGCTGACCAAAGTATTATTGATAGCGGAAATGCCCAGGACCTTGCTGCTGTGAACAATCACGTAAAGAACTATGCAGGTTCCCGGGGAGCTCAGTTGGCAAGCTACCTGATCAATGATTGTTTTGGTGTTTCCTCTTTCTTTATTTTAATCTATCTGGCTGTTGCCGGACTCAAATTAATGCGTGTGCGTGTGGTACGCCTTTGGAAATGGTTTATCGGATGTTCATTGCTGCTCATTTGGTTTTCTGTTTTCCTTGGTTTCGTTTTTATGGACCATTATCAGGACTCCTTCATCTATCTGGGTGGATTGCATGGTTATAACATCAGTAACTGGCTGATTTCTCAAGTCGGCATTCCGGGTGTATGGCTGATTCTTCTGGCAACAGGTATTTGTTTCCTTATATATATGAGTGCCCGCACCATCATTTGGCTGCGTAAGCTTTTTAGTCTTAGTTTCTTGAAGCGTAAACAAAAAGAAGAACTTGCTGAAGTTACTCAGGCCCCTCAACCACATGAATATGATAACCCGAAACCTCAGGAAGTGGAATTTGATGTAAATCGTACTTTCCGTCAGGAAGTACCGGTGAAAAAGGTGGAAACTACTGTTGTGCCTGAAACACCTGTCGAATCTTCAACCGAAATGCCTGTGACTCCGGAAGACAGGGAGGTGACATCCGATGGTGATGTGACTATGACTTTTGAACAGACAGCTCCTGATCCCGTACCTCCTTTTCGGGCAGCGTCGGCAGATAAAGAGCCTGAGTTCGAGATAGAGCCTGCTGCCGATGATGAAAATTATCAGGGTACGGAGACTGAACCTTACAACCCTAAACTGGATTTAGAGAACTATCATTTTCCTACTATCGATTTGATGAAACACTATGAAAATAGTGAGCCTACCATCAATATGGAGGAACAGAATGCAAATAAAGACCGTATTATCAATACATTGCGTAGTTTTGGCATTGAAATAAGTACGATTAAAGCTACGGTAGGACCTACGGTAACTCTTTATGAGATCACTCCGGAACAAGGAGTACGTATTTCAAAGATTCGTGGCTTGGAAGACGATATCGCTTTGAGCCTTTCTGCGTTGGGCATTCGTATCATTGCTCCCATACCTGGGAAAGGTACGATCGGTATCGAGGTACCTAACTCAAATCCGAAGATCGTTTCAGGACAGTCTATTATAGGTAGTAAGAAGTTTCAGGAGTCAACCTATGATTTGCCTATTGCACTTGGTAAAACCATTACGAATGAGGTATTCATGGTTGATCTTTGCAAAATGCCGCACGTATTGGTGGCAGGTGCTACCGGGCAGGGTAAATCTGTCGGCTTGAACGCTATCATCACTTCACTGCTTTATAAGAAGCATCCTGCCGAATTGAAGTTTGTTCTGGTAGATCCTAAGAAAGTGGAATTCAGCATTTATTCTGTCATTGAGCATCATTTTCTTGCAAAACTTCCCGATGGTGAAGATGCTATCATCACTGACGTAACTAAAGTGGTGCAGACCCTCAATTCCGTTTGTGTAGAGATGGACAGCCGCTATGATCTGCTGAAAATGGCTCATGTGCGCAACATTAAAGAGTACAACGAGAAGTTCATCAATCGCCGCCTGAATCCGGAAAAGGGGCATAAATTTATGCCTTATATCGTAGTGGTTATTGATGAGTTTGGTGATTTGATTATGACAGCCGGTAAGGAGATAGAACTACCGATCGCCCGTATTGCGCAGTTGGCACGTGCCGTAGGTATTCATATGATTATCGCAACCCAGCGTCCGACTACCAATATCATTACAGGTACTATTAAGGCCAACTTCCCGGCACGTATCGCATTTCGCGTGTCAGCGATGATGGACTCACGTACTATCCTCGACCGTCCGGGAGCCAATCAGTTGATCGGTCGCGGTGATATGCTCTTCCTTCAGGGAGCCGATCCGGTACGTGTACAGTGTGCATTTATCGATACGCCCGAAGTGGAAGAAATCACCAAGTATATTTCACGTCAGCAGGGATATCCTACCGCCTTCTTCCTGCCCGAATATGTGAGTGAAGATAGCGGCAGTGATTTGGGTGAAGTCGATATGGGACGGCTCGATCCGTTGTTTGAGGAAGCTGCCCGGTTGATTGTGATTCACCAGCAGGGATCTACTTCGCTGATACAGCGCAAATTCTCCATCGGCTACAATCGTGCCGGGCGTTTGATGGATCAGCTGGAAAAGGCCGGTATTGTAGGTCCCTCACAGGGAAGCAAGGCACGCGATGTGCTGTGTGTGGACGAAAATGACCTTGAAATGCGTTTGAACAATATTCAATAATCAAACGTTAAATGAGTGTATACAATGAAGCAGATTATAATTAGCATTTGGATAGCTTTACTGACTTTGCCTGTGTTTGCTCAACAACAAATGCAGGCAAAAGTTGTGCTTGATAAGACGGCGGCCACATTTGAAAAGGCAGGCGGTATCCGTGCGGAATTCAACGTGACAGTGTTTAACAAAAGCAGGATGGCCGGACAGTCTGCCGGAGTCATCGAACTCAAAGGGGAAAAGTTTGTACTGAAAACAGACGATGGTATTACTTGGTTCGATGGTAAGACCCAGTGGAGCTATCTGAGAAGCAGTGATGAAGTTAATATCAGTAACCCTACCGGGACCGAATTGCAGGGCCTTAATCCGTATGCGCTTTTACAGATATACCGTCATGGCTTCGACTATAAGATCGGATCATTGAAGAACTTTGGTGGCAAACCGGTCTATGAGGTAGTATTGACTGCTACTGATAAGAAGAGAGATTTATCGCGAATTGTGCTTTATGTGAGTAAAGAGACTTATCAACCCTTGTTCATTATGATGGAACAACGTGATAAGAGTCGTAGCGAGATCACTGTGACCGGTTATCAGACAGGTTTGAAATATGCCGATGGTATGTTTGTGTTTGATAAGAAACAATATCCTCATGCCGAAGTGATTGATCTTCGGTAGGAGAGGGAAATGATTTCAAGCGATAAATAGTAAGTCGTAAAATATAAATAGGAGTATGGAAACAGAAAGAATTAAATGCCTTATTATAGGTTCAGGACCAGCCGGCTATACAGCCGCTATCTATGCTGGACGTGCAAATTTGTCACCGGTGCTTTACGAAGGAATACAGCCGGGTGGACAGTTGACTACCACTACCGATGTAGAAAATTTCCCGGGCTAAGATCGGAAGAG
>OKZS01000211.1_pt1 | contig 9578 bp, 7 predicted proteins | sample 1609231 | NCBI WGS metagenome assembly OKZS01 (sample SAMN02675206, study PRJEB24791) | human gut metagenome, SKBSTL031 | isolation source: stool | host: Homo sapiens | place: USA | reverse complement strand
AATCAAAATAATATTCGTTCTTCATAGTCTTCGTGTACGGGCACAAAGATACAACAATTTTTGAAATACAAAAAATTATCATATATTTGTATCGAAGATATTAAGATTATAATTGTGTGCGAGCACAAGAAGATGTACGATGGGACGATTTACGATTAGACAATTGAGATTACATTGTAGAATCGTAGCCAAAGCAACATCAATCGTACATCGTAAATCGTTAAATCGTAAATATACAGATGGAAAGAGTCAGAATAAAGGATATCGCCAAGATGGCCGATGTATCCGTGGGAACCGTCGACCGTGTGATTCACGGGCGTAGCGGTGTGTCCGAGTCCAGCCGGAAGCGGGTGGAAGAAATCCTGAAACAACTGGATTACCAGCCCAATATGTATGCCAGTGCACTGGCTTCGAACAAAAAGTATACATTTGCCTGCCTGCTGCCACTGCACGAGAAAGGCGAATACTGGACAGACGTGGAGACAGGCATACACAACGCCGTAGAGACTTACTCTGACTTCAACGTCGCCGTGCACCTCTCCTACTATGATCCGTATGACTATCATTCTTTTGCGGAAGCCTCCGGACAGATTCTGTCACTGGAGCCGGACGGAGTGATGTTTGCCCCCACCGTTCCACAATACACCAAGCCCTTTACGGATGAGTTGACGCAACATAATATACCTTATATATATATAGACTCCAATATAAAGGAAGAGCCCGCCCTATCCTTCTACGGGCAGAACTCGCACCAGAGCGGATATTTTGCCGCCCGCATGCTGATGCTGCTTGCCGGAGAAGACGCGCAGGAAATCGTCATCTTCCGCAAGATAAACGAAGGCATCGTTGGGTCGAACCAGCAGGAACGCCGCGAAATAGGTTTCCGCGAATACATGCAGGAGCATCATCCCGCCTGCCGCATCTGGGAACTGGACCTGCATGCCAAGCGCGACAGCGAGGACACACTGATGCTGGACGAGTTTTTCCAAGAGCATCCTACCGTAAAGAACGGAATCACCTTCAACTCCAAAGCATACATCATCGGGGAATACCTGCTGAAGAAGCAGAAAAAAAACTTCAACCTGATGGGCTATGACCTGCTGCAACGCAACGTAGACTGCCTGAAACAAGGAAGCATCTTCTTCCTCATAGCACAGCAGCCCACCCTGCAAGGATTCGACGGCATCAAGGCCTTGTGCGAACACCTGATTCTGAAGAAGGAAGTCACAAGGGAAAACTTCATGCCCATTGACTTGCTGACGAAGGAGAATATAGAGTTTTATTACAATAAATAGTTACATGTACAATGCACCATCTACAATGTACAATTCGGCCATGCGGAAGGGGACTAATACTAATGCAGCGCAGCCAAATTGTACATTGTAAATGGTAAATGGGAAATTTAAAAGATGGAGGCAAAGTACCTGAAAATCAACCCTGCCGACAATGTTGCAGTGGCTATCACAACACTCCCGGCCGGTGAAAAACTCACGGTGGACGGAAAGGAAATCACCTTGAATGAGGATGTTTCTGCCGGACACAAATTTGCACTGAAAGATTTTGCGGAAGGCGAAAACGTCATTAAATACGGATACCCCATCGGCCACGCCCGGAAAGCGCAGAAGCAGGGGGATTGGATGAATGAAAACAATATCAAGACCAACTTGTCCGGGTTGCTGGAATACACATACAACCCTGTCAACGTAGACCTCAATACTACAACTCTAAACCTCAATACTGGTGCGCCAAACCTGACCTTTAGAGGATACAAACGCAAGAACGGCGACGTAGGTGTGCGCAACGAGATATGGATTATTCCGACAGTGGGCTGTGTGAACGGAATCATCAACCAGCTTGCCGAAGGCCTGCGCCGCGAAACGGGCGGAAAGGGCGTGGATGCCATCATGGCTTATCCCCATAATTACGGCTGCTCCCAGTTGGGCGACGACCACGAGAATACAAAGAAAATCCTCCGCGACATGGTGTTGCATCCCAATGCGGGAGCCGTACTCGTGGTAGGCCTGGGTTGCGAGAATAACCAGCCGGATGTGTTCCGCGAGTTCCTGGGAGACTATGACCAGGAGCGCGTAAAGTTTATGGTGACCCAGAAAGTGGGCGATGAATACGAAGAAGGAATGGAACTGCTGCGCGAGCTCTATGCCAAAGCCATCCAGGACCAGCGCGAGGATATTCCCTTAAGCGAACTGCGTGTAGGCCTGAAGTGTGGCGGTTCGGACGGTTTCTCCGGCATCACCGCCAATCCGCTACTGGGCATGTTCTCCGACTTCCTGGTAGCACAAGGCGGCACCAGCGTACTGACGGAAGTGCCGGAAATGTTCGGTGCAGAAACTATCCTGATGAACCGCTGCCGCACCAAAGAGCTGTTTGAGGACACGGTGAAGCTGATTAATGACTTCAAGGAATATTTCCTCTCCCACGGTGAACCGGTAGGCGAAAATCCGTCTCCGGGAAATAAGGTGGGAGGCATCTCGACATTGGAGGACAAGGCCTTGGGATGCACACAGAAATGCGGCACAAGCTACGTGGAAGGGGTACTTCCGTATGGCGAACGCCTGAAAGTAAAGGGACTGAACCTGCTGTCTGCTCCGGGAAACGACCTTGTAGCCGCCACTGCCCTTGCCTCTTGCGGATGCCACATGGTGCTGTTCACCACAGGACGCGGAACGCCCTTCGGAACCTATGTGCCGACCATGAAGATTTCCACCAACTCCACTTTGGCAAAGAACAAGCCGGGCTGGATAGACTTCAACGCCGGAGTTATCGTCGAGAATGAACCGATGAAGAAAACCTGCGAACGCTTCATCGAGTATATCATCAAAGTAGCAAGCGGTGAATTCGTGAACAACGAAAAGAAAGGCTACAAGGAAATAGCCATCTTCAAGACCGGAGTAACTTTGTAAATTGAAAATTAAGGGCTGATAGATGGAGGGCGGGACAAAACCATTTTGTGCCGCCCTTTGTTTTTGTTACCTTTGCGGCGGAATTGATTTCACCACAGATAATACCGATTAACATGGAATTGATTGAAAGATAGAAATCTGTGGTGAAACATTAATCTCAACCAAACAATACAACTATGTCAGCAACAACCGATACAACCCCTAAAACCAAAGGCGGCTGGTGGGCACTCAGCCCGTTGGCGGTGTTCCTTTGCCTCTATCTGGTGACCTCGCTCCTGGTGAACGACTTCTATAAAGTCCCCATCACGGTAGCCTTCCTCGCCTCGTCCTGCTATGCCATCGCCATCACGCGCGGCCTGAATCTGGAACAGCGCATCTATCAGTTTTCCGTAGGCGCCAGCAACAAGAACATCATGCTGATGGTATGGATATTCATCCTTGCAGGAGCATTCGCCCAAAGCGCCAAGCAGATGGGCGCCATTGATGCGACCGTAAATCTGACCTTACATATACTGCCGGACAACCAGCTACTGGCGGGCATCTTCATTGCCGCCTGCTTCATCTCCCTCTCGATAGGAACAAGCGTAGGAACTATCGTCGCACTGACTCCTGTAGCCGTGGGGCTGGCGGAAAAGACGGGCATCGACCTGCCCTACATGGTTGCCATCGTGGTGGGAGGCTCGTTCTTCGGAGACAATCTTTCCTTCATATCCGACACCACCATTGCATCGACCAAGACGCAGGACTGCGTGATGAGGGACAAGTTCCGCGTCAACTTTATGATTGTGGTACCGGCAGCACTTATCATACTGGGCATCTATATCTTTCAAGGACTGTCCGTCTCTGCCCCACCACAAGTACAGACCATCGAGTGGATAAAAGTAATCCCCTACCTCATCGTACTGGGTACGGCCGTAGCAGGCGTCAATGTCATGCTGGTACTGCTGCTGGGCATCCTCTCTACTGGAATTATCGGTATCTATACCGGCACCGCCTTCTTCGACTGGTTCGGAGCCATGGGAACGGGCATCACCGGCATGGGCGAGCTCATCATCATCACCCTGCTGGCCGGAGGCATGCTCGAAACCATCCGCTACAACGGCGGCATCGACTTCATCATCTCCCGGCTGACCCGCCACGTCAGCGGCAAGCGGGGAGCCGAATTCAGCATCGCTGCCCTGGTCAGCATCGCCAATCTCTGTACCGCCAACAACACCATTGCCATCATCACCACCGGCCCCATAGCCAAGGACATCGCCCTCCGCTTCCACCTGGACCGCCGGAAAACAGCCAGCATACTGGACACCTTCTCATGCCTCGTGCAAGGAATCATCCCCTACGGAGCGCAAATGCTGATAGCCTCCGGACTTGCCGGCATTTCACCCATCAGCATCATCGGAAACCTGTATTACCCCTTCTGCATGGGAACATGCGCCATACTCGCCATTCTGCTGAGATACCCCAGGAAATACTCGGGAGAAGGATGAGTGACAAGTGATGAGTTATGGGTGACGTTGTGTGAACATTTAAAAAAAAACACCCCTCGTGCCAACAAATAACTCATAACTCATAACTCAAAACTCAAAATCTTTTCTTACCTTTGCACTCGCTATTACGAGATAGTAGCATAATTCAAATCATTAACTAAAAACATTTTAATTAAATGGCAACAAAAATCAGATTGCAAAGACATGGACGTAAAAGCTACGCTTTCTACTCTATCGTTATTGCAGACGTAAGAGCACCACGTGATGGTAAATTTATTGAGAAGATTGGTACTTACAACCCGAACACCAATCCTGCTACAGTAGATTTGAATTTCGACGCTGCATTGGCATGGGTACTGAAAGGTGCACAGCCAAGTGACACTGTACGTAATATCCTTTCTCGTGAAGGTGTTTACATGAAGAAACATCTTTTGGGCGGTGTTGCAAAAGGCGCATTCGGAGAAGCAGAAGCAGAAGCTAAATTCGAAGCTTGGAAGAATAACAAACAGTCAGGTCTGGCTGCTTTGAAAGCTAAACAAGACGAAGAAAAGAAAGCGGAAGCTAAAGCACGTCTGGAAGCAGAAAAGAAGATCAACGAAGTGAAAGCAAAAGCACTCGCTGAAAAGAAAGCTGCTGAAGCTGCTGAAAAAGCTGCTGCTGAAGCACCTGCAGAAGAAGCAACTGAGGCTCCGGCTGAAGAAGCTCCTGCAACAGAAGCTGCTGCTGAATAAATTTCGGCAGGTTCCTAACAAGAAATTTGGAAAAAGCTATAAATCCTCTTCGGTTCGCCGAAGGGGATTTTTTTTATTTCCTGCTATAGAACATATAAAATTAGTTCTCGACTTATGAATTAATTTCCTTTCTTTGCAGCAGCATAGCTCAGCACAGTCATTTATCTTAATAACAGTATGAGACGAACTGGTAAAAAGAAAACATTTGGTCAACAGTCCAGTAAGGTTACGCAATTGGCGGACACACTTAGTCAGGCTATTTCCATGAAAGAATTTCGTGAAGGAGATTCTTTGCCTTCCATCAATCAGTTAAGTGCACAATACGGAGTATCCCGTGATACGGTCTTCAAAGCCTTTCTCGATCTTCGCGAACGCGGATTGATCGACTCTACTCCGGGAAAAGGATATTATGTAACCAGTCAGGTAACCAACATCCTGCTCCTGCTTGACCAATATACTCCTTTCAAAGAAGCCCTATACAATAGTTTCGTTAAACATCTGCCTATTAATTACAAGGTAGACTTGCTGTTTCATCAATACAATGAACGGCTTTTCAATACCATTATCCGCGAATCTATAGGAAAATACAATAAATACATAGTGATGAATTTCGATAACGAGAAATTCAGTACAGTTCTCAATAAAATCCATCCTACAAGATTACTGCTCCTTGACTTCGGCAAATTCGAGAAAGAAAAGTACTCTTATATTTGCCAGGACTTTGATGAAGCTTTCTATCAGGCATTACTTATGCTGAAGGAAAGATTGCGGCATTATCCTCAACTTGTTCTGTTATTCTCTAAAAACCTGAAACATCCTCAGAGCAGTAAAGAGTATTTTACCCGTTTCTGCGAGGAACAAGGATTTTTATGTGAAATACAGGAAGATATTGATAACCTGACCGTACGTAAAGGAGTGGCCTATATAGCCATTAAACAACAGGATGTGGTGAAGGTTGTAAAACAAGGAAGACTGGAAGGACTGAAATGCGGAAAAGATTTCGGTCTGCTGGCATACAATGATATTCCTTCTTACGAAGTGATTGACGAAGGAATCACTTCATTGAGCATTGATTGGGAAATGATGGGAAATGAGGCGGCAAATTTTGTTCTGAACAATGTACCGATACAAAAATACCTGCCTACAGAAGTAAGACTCCGAAACTCCCTATGATTTTTTTTGCCACATAACCAGCACAGCTCAGCACAGATATTAACCACTAAATAAAAAAATTAAGAAACCATGAAAAAGTATCCGAAAATCGGGATTCGTCCCACTATCGACGGTCGCCAGGGCGGCGTTCGCGAAAGTCTTGAAGAAAAGACAATGAACCTTGCCAAAGCAGTAGCTGAGTTAATCGGCAATAACCTGAAAAACGGTGACGGCACTCCTGTGGAATGTGTAATTGCCGACAGCACCATCGGTCGTGTAGCCGAAAGCGCTGCTTGTGCGGAAAAGTTTGAAAGAGAAGGTGTAGGGTCTACTATTACTGTCACTTCCTGCTGGTGCTATGGTGCGGAAACAATGGATATGAATCCACATTACCCGAAAGCAGTATGGGGCTTCAACGGAACCGAACGTCCGGGAGCTGTATACCTTGCAGCCGTATTGGCGGGACACGCGCAAAAAGGACTTCCTGCATTCGGTATCTACGGACGTGATGTACAAGACCTCGACGATAACACAATTCCGGAAGACGTAGCAGAAAAAATTCTTCGTTTTGCACGTGCAGCACAGGCAGTAGCCACTATGAGAGGTAAGTCTTACCTTTCAATGGGCAGCGTCTCTATGGGCATCGCCGGCTCTATCGTTAATCCTGATTTCTTCCAGGAATATCTGGGAATGCGCAATGAGTCAATAGACCTGACAGAAATCATCCGCCGCATGGAAGAAGGTATTTATGACCACGAAGAATACGCCAAAGCAATGGCATGGACTGAAAAGTACTGTAAAGTAAACGAAGGTGAGGACTTCAAGAACCGTCCGGAAAAACGTAAAAACCGTGAACAAAAGGATGCAGACTGGGAATTTGTTGTGAAGATGATGATTATCATGCGCGACCTGATGACCGGAAACCCGAAACTGAAAGAAATGGGATTCAAGGAAGAAGCTCTGGGACACAATGCCATCGCTGCCGGCTTCCAGGGACAACGCCAATGGACAGACTTCTATCCTAACGGTGACTATCCGGAAGCATTGCTCAACACCTCTTTCGACTGGAACGGCATCCGCGAAGCATTTGTAGTAGCTACCGAAAACGATGCCTGCAACGGTGTGGCCATGCTATTCGGACATTTACTGACCAACCGTGCACAAATATTCTCCGATGTACGTACTTATTGGAGTCCTGAAGCCGTAAAACGTGTAACCGGTAAAGAGTTGACCGGCTTAGCTGCAAACGGTATCATCCACTTGATCAACTCGGGAGCAACAACCCTCGACGGTTCCGGCCAGTCATTAGACGCAGAAGGAAATCCTGTCATGAAAGAACCATGGAATCTGACAGATGCAGATGTAGAAAACTGCCTCAAAGCAACGACATGGTATCCGGCGGACCGCGACTACTTCCGTGGCGGCGGCTTCTCATCCAACTTCCTTTCAAAAGGTGGAATGCCTGTCACTATGATGCGCCTGAACCTGATTAAAGGCTTAGGTCCTGTCCTGCAAATCGCAGAAGGATGGACCGTTGAAATCGATCCGGAAATCCACCAGAAGCTGAATATGCGTACTGACCCGACATGGCCTACTACCTGGTTCGTTCCCCGTCTGTGCGACAAAGCTGCTTTCAAAGATGTATATTCTGTAATGAACAACTGGGGAGCTAATCATGGCGCTATCAGCTACGGTCACATCGGACAAGACCTGATTACCCTTGCCTCTATGCTTCGCATCCCTGTTTGCATGCACAATGTAGATGAGAACGAAATTTTCCGCCCGGCTGCATGGAACGCATTCGGCATGGATAAAGAAGGAGCAGACTACAGAGCCTGCACAACTTACGGACCTATCTACAAATAAACAAGAAACCTTCGTCCTATATAAATTAAAAATTTAACTTTGCCGCATAGAAGTGGAAGCTGCCTGAAAAACAAGCTTCCACCCTATACGGCTTAAATAAAAACACTATGATAACTAACGAACACATCGAACAGTTTCTTGCACAGGCACACCGCTACGGAGATGCAAAATTAATGCTCTGCAGCAGCGGAAATCTTTCCTGGAGAATCGGAGAAGAAGCACTGATTTCGGGTACAGGTTCATGGGTCCCTACCCTTGCCAAAGAAAAAGTATCTATCTGCAATATTGCCAGCGGTATGCCTGCTAATGGTGTAAAGCCGTCTATGGAAAGTACTTTTCACCTCGGCGTCCTTCGCGAACGACCGGATGTAAATGTAGTACTCCATTTTCAGTCGGAATATGCTACTGCCATTTCCTGCATGAAAAACAAACCGACGAATTTTAATGTAACAGCAGAGATCCCCTGTCATGTAGGCTCTGAAATCCCTGTAATTCCTTACTATCGACCGGGATCTCCTGAATTGGCGAAAGCGGTAGTAGAGGCTATGCTGAATCATAATTCCGTCCTGCTGACCAATCATGGACAAGTAGTATGCGGAAAAGACTTTGACCAAGTGTACGAACGGGCTACTTTCTTTGAAATGGCCTGTCGCATCATAGTTCAGTCCGGCGGCGATTACTCCGTACTGACACCGGAAGAAATAGAAGACCTGGAAATATACGTATTAGGAAAGAAAACCAAATAAGTATCCGGGAATACCATGGAAGATACCACAAGAAACACATATTTAGCAGTAGACTTTGGAGGAGGCAGCGGACGTGTTATCGCCGGCTCCCTTCTTCAGGGAAAACTGGAATTAGAAGAAGTCCACCGCTTTACCAACCGGCAAGTCAAACTCGGAAATCATGTTTACTGGGATTTTCCGGCCCTGTTCGAGGATATGAAAACCGGATTGAAACTCGCTGCACAGAAAGGATACCGTGTCAAAGGAATCGGTATCGATACTTGGGGAGTAGACTTCGGCCTGATTGACAAAAAAGGAAATTTGCTGGGCAACCCTGTCTGCTATCGGGATGCCCGGACAGACGGAATGCCCGCTAAAGCATTCCAAATACTGGATATACAAAAGCACTACGCCTGCACAGGAATACAAGTAATGCCCATCAATACGCTATTCCAACTCTACAGCATGCAACAGAGTCAAGATGTACAATTGGAAGTTGCCCACCAACTGCTGTTCATGCCTGATCTTTTCAGTTATTACCTGACAGGAGTGGCTAATAATGAATATTGCATAGCCTCCACCTCCGAATTGCTCGACGCACGCCAACGAAACTGGTCGATGGACACTATTCGTGCTTTGGGACTCCCCGAACATTTATTCGGAGAAATTATTCTACCGGGAACCATCAGAGGAACA
>OKZS01000162.1_pt1 | contig 10873 bp, 10 predicted proteins | sample 1609231 | NCBI WGS metagenome assembly OKZS01 (sample SAMN02675206, study PRJEB24791) | human gut metagenome, SKBSTL031 | isolation source: stool | host: Homo sapiens | place: USA | reverse complement strand
TCGATTTGCGAACCAAATATCTGCATGTCGCTGATACCTGGGAGATGGAAGGCAGAAACTGGTCGCCCGTCCAGTTGTCACATTGCTTCGATGAAATCAAGGCGGCAAAACCCGAGGTCAAAGTAAAGAGCGTCCAGCAGATGATCGATTATCTTGAAGAGACATTCAAAAACAAGAAACGCATCAAGAACGGGCAGATCGTCGATAGTACGACCAATGCCAAACGGTATGTCTATCTCAAGCGTGAACTGCAGGCGTTTACAAAAGAAAAATATGCAAAAGCCTTTTCCTCTTATTTCTTTGCTGACATTACAGAAGAGTTTCTTCTTGACTTTGCATTTTGGCTTAAAGAAAGAGGTATCAGAAACGGCAACAAGGCCGGACTCACGCACAAATTGAGGTTGCTCCGTGCCGTATGCAGGCAGGCGGAAAAGAAAGAGATGTACGGGGTGAATATGGAGAACTTCCTCTGTCTCGGTGATGATATCAATTGGCCGGAAAGCACTTCAAGAGCAGTCCCGGAAACAGTCATAGCAAAAATTGCAAATGTTGACCGTACCCTGTTTACGAAGAAAGAGCAGTTGCATCTTGATTTGTTCCTGTTCAGCTACTATACCGGAGGTATGGCGAATGTCGATGTCTGTAACCTGACATGGGATTTGGTCCAGGAAGACCGCATCGTCTATGAACGTATCAAGTTTCCCAAAACAGCCAAACCGGAGCTTCTCAGCAAAGCAAAAGCCATCATGAATAAATACCGTGGGCAAAGTTACGGAAATTATGTATTTCCTGTTTTTACACATAAACACACGACCACTTCCAAGAAGACTACACGTGTCAAGCAAATTTCCACACGTCTTTCACAAACCTTGACGAAAGCATGCAAGATACTACGCATTAAAGAAAACATCACCTGGTATTCCGCCCGTGGTTCTTTCATATCAAAGATGGTAGATGCCGGTAACAATCCATATGTGATTGCAGAGATGACGGGCAACAGTCCATTGACCATCTATAAGCACTACTACAAGAATACGAAACGGGAAGAAATCAAACGGCAAATGGAAGAAATGTTCTGATTGTGCATGTCCATATACTCGCAAATACCTTGGCAATTCCCCTGCAATCCTCCGTATTCCGGAGGATTTTCTGTGTTGGTGAATAATCACACTCTACAATGGGTGTTAAATCTTACTGATTACCAGAAAGATAGTTGTTATATTGACAAAATCGCTTTTATTTTCGAATAATTTCACTACCTTTGTAATCAATAACTTAAATAGAATTTATATGAAAGAATTGGTTTCAAAAATACAGGAAGTATATGCTACATTCTCCACGGATGCGGCACTTCAGATTGAAAAAGGCAACAAGGCCGCAGGTACCCGTGCCCGCAAGGCTTCGTTGGAACTGGAAAAATTGATGAAGGAGTTTCGCAAGGTTTCTTTGGAAGAATCCAAGAAATAGCCTTAACACATCGGCCGTTGTCATATAATGGCCGGTTCTTCTGCAGATACGGCATAAAAAGTGTATTGGCAGAACGACATAATAAAAAACGGAAAGCGTTAACTTTTGTCATGCATCGAAATCTGGTAAAATTCACTTATCCGCAGGACAAACTGTTTTCGCCTATGCTTTTGCGTGGGCTTAACTTGTTTGCGGATAGGTTTACCAGAACCTCGGTGCTACGGGTTATGTCCCACGCTTTTTGGTCTTGGTATACTGAACGCTTGACGGGACTCAAGCCAAATACGGAGATATTATGAATGACATGAATCTGATGGATGAACTTATGAAAATTCCTGCTGATGCGACTGCCGCCACAGTACAAGGCATAGAAATGCTGCTTATCGATAAAAACAAGGCGGAGTCTTTATTGGAATCGGATCCTAATGACAACGCCATCCACGAATGCCTTTTAAGCAACGGCCGTTTCCTATTCCAATCGGACAATGCCAACCTCGTTGCCCTGTATAAAGTAACAAGAGCATCTGAATAACGCTCCTGTTGCATATAATCACCTTATTTATCTGATTTCATCCTTTCTACAAAGGCTTTTGACGGTTTGAATGCCGGGATATTGTGGGCAGGCACTATTATCGTGGTATTCCTGCTTATGTTGCGTGCCGTCTTTTCCGCACGGTATTTGATGATAAAAGAACCGAAGCCGCGAAGATAAATCTCCTCGCCGTTTATCATGGCAGACTTTACGCTATCCATGAATCCTTCAACAATTTGCAACACAACCTGCTTCTCCAGACCGGTCTGCATTGCTATTTCCCTGACGATATCCGCTTTTGTCATATCAATTCTTGATTAAATACTGTCAATCCGGTTACAAAGATACATCATTTTCTGAAATATCCTCTTTTTATAAGCACATATAACAAACATTAGCCGGTGTCGGTCTCTACTCTTTCGATACAAATAGTATCGAAGTATGAAACTGACACTCAACCGCAAATTCAAAGGTCAGACCTATACCATAGGCGACCTGTCTATCGACGGCAAGGTTTTCTGTAACACCATCGAAGATGCCGTGAGGGAACTTCCGGCAACCTGCCCGGATACTCTTTGCGGTCGTTCCTGTACCTGCAAGGAAAAGGTCTATGCCAAGACCGCCATTCCTGCCGGGACTTATAAAGTTACCCTTCAGTACAGTCCCAAGTACAAGAAGAAAATGCCATATCTGCACGATGTGCCGCATTTCCTCGGTATCCTAATCCATTCCGGCAATACCGAAGTCGATTCCGCAGGCTGCATTATCGTGGGAAAGAATACCGTCAAAGGGAAGGTCCTGGAATCCCGTGCCACATTCCAGAAACTGTATACCATGCTTGAGTCCGAAACGGATATAACCATTCAGATTGTATAAAGCGAATGGCGGTCAACAGGCTCAAACCACCCAGAAACCTGCGCATCGAGTTCAAACCGTCCCCACGGCAATATGAACTCTGGAAACTCTTGCAGCCAAACTATTGTCCCCATTGTGGCGGGGAGATCGAGCAAATCCTTGTTGGCTATGATCAGCAAGGTAACCCGCAGTACAGGCCGCAGTGCAGGCATTGCAAGTCGCAGAACCTGCCGCAGCTGATACTGGGAGGCGGAGCGGCAGGCGGCGGGAAAGCAGCACCGTTGGATTCAACGGTATGTACTCCTTTCGGTTTCCGCAAAGTTCGGGATTTGAAAGTCGGGGACATCATATCCTCTGCCACAACCGGAGGGCAGCAACGGATAATCTGGCTACACCCTGTTGAAAGACATGATTACTACCGTATCCACTTTATCGACGGGACATATTTCGACTGTTCCGCGGGACATTTGTGGAAACTTCATCAAAGTCACAAAAGGACGGAACGGAAAGATACGGGGTGGAACCGGAACAACGAGAGACTTTGGAGTACCCGGATTATTCACGATTGGATGCAGCGTAAGAAACACGGGATGCATAGAGGTAGTAATTTGACTATTCCCCTGTGCGCCCCGGTACAGTTTACTTCGGGAAAACGGTACAGACATCCCAACCCCATAGAACCTTATATTCTCGGGGCTATTCTCGGCGATGGGTGCATTACGAAATCCGTGACGGCGGCCAATTCTGTGTTACTCACGACAACGGATGATGAAATTGTCCAAAGATTCATGTCCGCAGGATATGATATGGGCCATTATCAGAGAAAAAGCGGGAATAAAGCCCAAAGTTATGTGATTTATGACCGTAACTTAGTGGATGCGCTGAGGGTGCTTGGCTTGGAAAGATGTGATTCTGCCAACAAGTTCATTCCCCGGCAATATAAATACGCCCCTGTTGAAGAGCGTAAACAGCTCATCCGGGGACTGATGGATACCGACGGCTATGTCAATGGAAGGGGGTACATGTCTTACTGCACGACAAGCAGCCGGTTAGCGGAGGACGTGGCATTTGTCATACGCTCTTTGGGAGGTATAGCGACAATCAAAAAGCCTCCTGCAGGATATAAGGACAAGGCAGGAAACTTCATCCAATGCAAGGATTGTTACAATGTGTACTTCCGTACCCGTATGAATCCGGAACTGGTCGGTTTGTCAAGGAAAAAAGCGAGATGTCGGTATGAGTTCAACAGTGGAGCGTCAGAACCCGGGAAAAGGATTATCGATGTCGAATATATCGGGAGACGGAAGGGACGCTGTATCACGGTTGATGATCCTTGCGGTCTTTATGTCGCTGACGACTTTACTGTAACGCACAATTCCTTCATCGGCAGCGTTTGGCTGGTGTCTTCATGTATCCGGTTCGAGAATATCCGTGCGGTGGTGGCCCGTAAGACACTCAAGTCATTGAAGGAATCGACATGGAACACCATCAAGTCGATACTGAAGGACTGGGGACTGAAAGAGGACATAAACTACAAGATAAACAATCTCGAAGGCACGCTCACATTCTGGAACGACTCGGTCATCATCATGAAAGAGATGTCGGATATTCCCAGCGACCCCAACTTCGAGCGTTTCGGTTCTTCCGAATACACCATCGCCATGGTGGACGAGGTGTCGGAAATCTCGGAGCGGGCTGTCGAAGTGTTGTTCTCCCGTCTCCGCTGGAGGACCCATGAGACATTCAAGACCCCGAGAATGCTGCTTACTACCAACCCGACGATTAACTGGGTGCGTTCCCGCTTCGTTCAGGGCGAGAACGGAGAAAAAGTCATCTGCCGTGAGGGTGAAGCGTACATTCCATTCTCCGTGTTCGACAACCCGAATATCGCTTTCCGTCAGGTGTACGAGGCGGCTCTGAACAAGATCCGGGACCAGGCGACAAAGGAACGTCTGCTCTATGGTAACTGGGATTTCGTGGAAGCCAATGATATGGCGATTTACAGCAGTTTCGACGGCGCCCGGCATCTCGTTACCGGACTGAAAGAAAGGGCGTATGATCCGACCAGACCGCTCATCACGGTGTGGGACTTCAATGTCGCTCCCCAAATGTCGGTACTCTCTGCACAGATAGATTATGAAAACAAGAAGGTCTATATATTGGAAGAGATACTCGGCAGGCCGGAGGAGAAAGAGAACAACACCCCAGCACTGGCACGGAAGGTTCGCCTGAAACTTTACCGGGACAAGCATATCGGCGGAGTGGATGTGACCGGTGACCCTTCCGGGTTGCAACGTTCTACCACGAACGAGGACGGTGTAAACAACTACACGATTATCGTCGGGACGTTCGGTAAAGGCGTCCTGCGACCGAAGGTGAAGCTGCTGCGTAAGCAACCTCCACAGGTTACCCGTTGCGAGTTCGTCAATGAGGTATTCGATGGGTATAACGGTTGGGAAGTCCAGATTGACGTCAAGTGTCGCAATCTCACACGGGATCTGATTTACCAGCTCCGCAACGAGGATGGCACCAAGTCCAAGCAAAAGACAACCGATCCGAAAACAGGCGTGAAGTACGAGCGTTACGGTCATCTGTCCGATTGTCTGGACTACCTGCTTTGCTACTATCTGCGTGACAGTTGGTACAAATTCAAGAGCGGTGATGCGAATGGCTATATCGTATCGACCTCGGTCATCCAGGAAGGATTTTCATACTAGATAATGAAGCAAAAATATGTATAGACGGTTTCTCATTAACAACGATTACCTGGGTATCATCACGCCCGAAGTACTCGCACAACTTACCCGCGGTAACGGCGAACACTTTGTCCGGGCGGAAGAAGCGGCCGAGGCATCGGTCGTGGAATATCTCTCGGAGAACTACGAAGTCGAGAAAGAACTGGCCAAAGGAAAGTGTATCGCCGACTACGACCGGCGCGTCACCTATCCCGTGGGCGTGCATATCTACTTCGAAGGACAAATCCATGAGGTCATTCGTTCCATCAGCGGCTACCGCAAACCTGCAACAAAGACTTTCTGGGAGGAGTGCGTCGATACCTGTATCGATATGAAACAGGTGTCGGGCTATACCCAGTTTAAGACCTATTACCCGGGCGACAAGGTGAACTACAACGGGGTGATCTACAGTTGTCTCGCAGAAAACGGCTACAAGTTCGACGATATTCGTATCCCGATGGTAGCCGGTTGGCTGGAAGTCGAAACCTCACTCTGGCATCCCGTTGAATACCCCCTGTGGAGTGTCGTGGAGTATGAAGATGGATTCTTCACGCTGGTATCGCTTGATAACTTTGACTCTAACGTTGACCCGATGGCTTCAAGCTGCTGGGGAGCCATAGCCGATTACGATTCAGCGTATAACGCATATGAACTGTCTGAAAATGAATACGTGGTTTATGACAGGCATGTGTTCTATCCGGAAACCGACATCAATGCGGATGAACCCTCCGTTGGTTTCAACTTGGCCCTTCACGACCCCAGAAATTACAACTTGAAAAAACACTTGGTACGCTTAGCTGTCTATGAGTTAACCAAGCTTATTGCCCCGAACAACGTAAGCGTTGTCAGAATCCGGGATTATGAAGATAGCATGAGATGGTTGAGTGATGCGGCCAAGCTGCGGCTTACCCCACAGATACCGCGCAAACTCGATGAAACAAGAAAACCGGTAACCGATTGGCAATTGGCTACTTTCCAGACTGATTACGATCCATACAAGAACCCCTGGATGATATAGCTAAAAGCGGAATCTACATTGCAAAAAAACGGCAAGTACCAGTTGGAAAATATAAAGTCACTTGACCCACTATTATACTCCCACTTGACCCATCAAAAATATATTAGAATTAAGTAGAGAAAAATGCATTTTAACCCGGGTCAGTTTTAATTATAATTCTTTACAGTAGATACTACTTCTTTTTAGCATTAATCTTTCTTACAGAATCTCCCGTAAGTTCAATTTTGTGTGCAGTATGTACAATTCTGTCCAGGATTGCATCAGCTACCGTAGGATCACCAATTGCATCATACCAACTTTCAACAGGAAGTTGTGATGTTATTATGATTGATTTTAATCCGTGTCTGTCTTCTATTATTTCCATAAGGATTGACCTTTCCTTGGCATCCAGTCCTATAAGAAACAGATCGTCAAGAATAAGAAGTGAACACTTTTCAATTTTTTTCATCTCTGCGTCAATAGTCCCCTTGTTTTTGGCAAGTTTAAGCTGTCCCATAAGCTTTGACGCATTAGAGTATAAGGTCCTGACTCCATTTTTGCATGCTTCATATCCTATTGCTGAAGCTATATAGCTTTTGCTTGTTCCAGAGCTTCCTGTGATAAAAATATTCTGTCCGTCTCTTATAAAATCAAGAGAAGCAAGTCTCTCGAGCTGGTTTCTGTCAAGGTTCCGTTTTATTGTATAGTCTATTTTCTCCATATATGCCTTATATCTGAAGTTTGCAGACCTTATCAGTCGTTCAATGCTTACATTACGTCTGTAATCATACTCGCTTTCAAGAAGCCATTTCAGGAACTCATCGTTTGTCATACCATCAGAGGATGTTGTCCTGCAGTCATTTCTGTATGTTTCAAGCATACCGTAAAAACGTAATTTAGAGAGTAACTCCATTATTCTGTCCATATTTTTTTCGACAGTTCTGTTTGTTTTATTATTACTTGTCATTTTTTTTTATGTTTTTTTAGAGTTAAAATAATCCTTACCTCTGAGATTTCTGTGTTTAGTGGTAAGTTCGGGAGCCAGCCCTTCCATTTGTACATGAAACTTTTCATCTTCCCTGTTTACCAGAAGACTTTCAAGTTCGTTGAATCCGAACATGCATGATTCCATTGCTATCTGGCATGCAAGAACCACTCTGTCGTGTCCGAAACGTTCGACAAGACATAATATACCATCAGCTGAACGTACGGCCTGAACGGGATATTTTTTGGCAACAGCCACTAGCTTTATATACTCTTCCATTACCGGATCGATTTCACGTGCCTTTCGGTATACATCATCCATTCTGATTCTGTATTCATGTAGTACTTCCGGGAAGTTTATGGGAAGGTTTTTCTGAATATGTGAAAGGAGTATCATCTCTGCGGTGTGTCTTATATGTCTGAATTTATGATATATCTCCACTGTGTCCTCATCATACAGTAATTCTACAGTATCGCCGATATACTCTTTAGGGACACTGTAATAGTGATTGTTAAGCGATACATAACTGTTTCTCATGACAGTTGCCGTTTTTCGGCTTTTTGATATAAATCTTGTAGTCGGTAATGTATGCAGCCTGTCTTTCTCTACCTCCAGGAAACGCTCCTTACGGCTGTAGCTGCGGTTGTACATTTTTCGACTGTTCAATGCATCCGTATGTTTCATTATTTCTATGTTCAAGGCTTCAAGATCATTGAATTTCAATCCTGTCATCTTTGAGTAGACCTCCCTGTAAAGCAGTCTTACGGCATTTTCAACCAAAGCCTTGTCTTTGGGTTTGCGAACTCTTGCCGGAAAGACAACACATCCGTAATGGTCTGCAAATGCAGCAAAGTCATCATTTATTACAGGCTCTATTCCACCGGGCTTTGTTACTGCAGATTTGAGGTTGTCGGGAACTATGGCATTGGGAACACCTCCAAAATAATGGAAAGCATTTTCACATGCCTGGATAAGATATTCTTTCTTTTGCGATGGTACAGCCTCGTAATAAGTAATCTGGCTGCAAGGAAGTATCGCAGCAAAGACTTCTACGGGAATCTTATTCCCTGTATTACTGTCTGAAATATAGAGTTTGTCACCGGCAAAATCCACATACATCTGATCACCCGCTATATGATCTATGCGTCCAACAGGTATTTTTACTTCCTTCTCACGTCTGATATATAAGCAAAATGAACAGTAACTGTAACCTTGAGGACGGTTTTTCAGATATTCCTCATACAAGGACCTTCTTGTTGTTCCACGGGATTTAAGTCGTTTAATGTACTCTGGTATATGTTCTTGAAGATACATATACTCTGCAGATCCTGCTGATTCGTTGTCTGTCTCAGCACTGAAAAGTTCATACAAATGATGCTCGTCCATTTTCAATAGGCGTTCCAGCTCTATACCCATATCTTCGTATATACGGACATACCGTTTTACTGTATTACGTGAAATCAGAAGGGAAGAACTGATACTACGGATACTCATTCCTGACTGGAAACACCGCAGTATGTGCTTGATTCTTATTTTCATTCTTTAAAATTTTTATTCGGTTAATAATACCGGGTTAAAATGCTTTTTAAAGTACAAAAACAAGACTGAAATATGGTAATTCTGTAGGGTCAGTTTTGGTTATAATCCAAGTGGATCAGTTTCGGTTATAAAGGTGGGTCAGGTGACTTTTATAATAATGGGTCAAGTGACTTTATATTTTCCAGCTGCTTTCAATATTCGAAAATAAAAGATTTGCCTGCCGGATTAATTGATAATTGTCCGGTCACAGCAATGAATTATTTCTGTAACGAATGTAAAATGAATAGCGTAGTACTTCCGTCGATATCATCGAGTTTAGGCCGGTATTCGTTTGACAGTCTAGGGTTTGACTTGAAGTATATCATTTCAAATTCGGCTATACCTCAAACTATAGAAACGACCACTTTTAGTAACTCGAACATCTATCGTTATTCTATCTATGTCCCTGACGAATCAGTAGACGCCTACAAAACAGCAACCAACTGGACCGTGTTAGCGGGCAGAATTAAGCCTATGAGTCAATTTGCAACCGATTTCCCGGAGGAAGAAATATGAAAATAGATAAATTAAACAATAGACACATTCTTGCGGACGAAGGCAAAGTACTCCGTAGAATTAGTGACGGGCAACTGTTCGGTAATGAAATCTATCTCGGATACACCTACTATCTGTCAGGTGAAGAACTACCTGAACCACTCTTGGAACTTCCGGAACATTATGAAGAAATAGATGATCCTACTGACGAAGAAACCATTCTTATCGACGAGGATACGCCACTAGAAGACACAGATATTGAAGAAGCGATAACCATCGAGGATGAACCGGAATCTGATGTAGAACAAAAAAAGAGAATCACCGTAGCTGACTACCATAGACTGGAAAAGCAGGTGGCACTCTTAACTCAAATGATAGGAGGAACAGAATGGCAGGACTAATCAACACCGGTATCTGGGGATTCATCTCCTCAGCAAAAGCAACAGGGAAAAAGATCTTGAATGCTGCCGGGGAAGAAGTAGATGAATGGGTAAGCACATTCGTCTCAGGCGTATCGGGCTGGATAGTAGACAAGCTCGGTAACGCAGAGTTCAAGTCAGTCTTCGTTCGTGACAAGTTCATCACGAATGAGTTTGTCCACAACCGAATCCGGGTAACAGAAGATGAAGAGATCATATCAAGCAGTATCAAGATAGCCTCCAGCATAGACAACGGAGACGGGACATTCACCGTTTATCCTGATCTGAGAGAGGGTGACTACAATCCGCTTGCCGAAAATGACCTGTTGCTAGGGTATTATCACAATCCCGCCAACAGCGGTGTAATCTACTCCGTCCAGAAGCTTACTGCCATCTCTGATCCGTCAAGCGGTGACCAATCCATTCTACTCGAAGCGGAAGGCGATTCAGTTCCTTACCAGCACATGATCATTGTGCGCGTAGGGAATATCACTGACGAAGAGCGTCAATCATTCATCCGTATCTCATCGAAAACCAACTGTCAGTACTTCTATGACGGAATCGACAGCTGGGCGGCTTATTCTGATCCGGAGCATGTAAAATGCGTCCTTGGACATGCGGATATCGGTCTGATTCCCGCGTGGGCAAAAGAAGCTGTAGGGGGTGTGAAACGCTGGTTCGGCTTGATCGCTGACGGTGTGATCATCCGGGGTACATTTATTCTTCATAATGACAAAACAATCGAAGATGAGTTGAACAGTCGTGAAATTCAGATACGGGGTGACTTCCAGATTCGAGAGGATGGAATTA
>OKZS01000159.1_pt1 | contig 10890 bp, 7 predicted proteins | sample 1609231 | NCBI WGS metagenome assembly OKZS01 (sample SAMN02675206, study PRJEB24791) | human gut metagenome, SKBSTL031 | isolation source: stool | host: Homo sapiens | place: USA | reverse complement strand
AAGCCTTTCCTCTTCGCCAGAGGCTCCCCTCGATAGGGGAGCTGTCGAGTGAATGCGAGACTGAGAGGTTAAAAACAAAAACCGCCCTGAAAAGGGCGGTTTTTGTTGTCTTCAGCGCATATCGTGCAGGCGCTCTGCCGGGAGGGAGGCTTGCAGCAGGCTCCATGCGGCGTCGAGGCTGTCGTTCAGCAGATAGGCCTGATTCTGCCGGACATAGAGGTAAATGGCGTTGGGGGTGCGGTAGGCCAGATGCATATCGTGCCACGCATACTTGCGGCTCGCCTCAGGCTTGTCCTGCTCGCCGGCCATCCAGACCGACAGTCCTTCGTCGTCCAGCAGCAGCCGGTAGAAGGGGCGGGGCAGGCCCATCTTTTTGATTTGGAGGCGCAGAGAGTGGAAGAACGTCCAGAAATAGACGGCCGGCACGCCCAGCGCCACCACGGCCAGCAGCACCGTGAGCAGGGCTGCGCCGTCTTTCTGGCCCACCTGCGACAGGCAGACACCGGCAGACACCAGCAAAATGGCCGTGAATACCAGAGGCCGGTGCCACGCCTTGTGGTGGCGCAGCAGGTCAAAGGCGGCAAAATCGTGGAAGGATGCAGCATCCATCTGGACGGAAACGGAGATCGGCTGAGACATAAAAATACCCTCCTTTTTGGTCATAGTACCATATTATTTTCCAACAATCAAGGATGATATTGCGCAGATGCCCTAAAATGTGCTAAAATAGGACAAAAAAGAAAGTTTATGGAGCGTTCGCTCTGACGGCGGACAGGCCGGATAAGGCGGAAGATGCCCGGCAGAATATCACAGAGAGGGAGGATGGGTGCGTGGGGCGCAGGATGACCCTGAAAGGGCAGATCAGTCTTTGCCTGGCGGCGTTTTTTCTGGCGCTGGCGGGGCAGATATTCTTGAGCTTTTACCAGTCCGGCACCGTGCTGCGGGAACTGGACGACCAGATGGGCAACTTCAACGCCATCAGCCGCTTCCAGAACGGCGTGGAGCGGAGCCTTTCGGCCATGGAAGATTACCGGATAGATATCATGATTGATAAGGGACCTTCGGCACGTAGCATTCAGATTGACCTGAATCCGTTTACGCTGGTCGGTGCAACTACCCGTAGCGGATTGCTGACGGCTCCACTTCGTGCCCGTTTTGGTATTAATCTGCATTTAGAGTACTATGACGATGATATTCTGAGTAATATCATCCGACGTTCAGCATCCATACTGGACGTGCCTTGTTCGGTGCGGGCGGCATCGGAGATTGCATCCCGAAGTCGTGGTACGCCCCGTATTGCCAATGCTTTGCTTCGTCGCGTACGCGATTTTGCGCAGGTGAAAGGTTCCGGCTCTATCGATACGGAAATAGCTCAGTTTGCACTGGAAGCGTTGAATATCGACAGGTATGGTTTGGATGAGATAGACAACAAGATACTTTGCACCATCATAGACAAGTTTAAAGGCGGTCCTGTCGGTTTGACAACCATTGCTACCGCTTTGGGCGAAGATGCGGGCACTATTGAGGAAGTGTATGAACCTTTCCTGATCAAAGAAGGTTTTATGAAACGGACTCCTCGTCGACGTGAAGTGACGGAGCTTGCCTATAAGCATTTGGGAAGGAGCCTCTATAGCAGTCAGAAAACCTTGTTTAATGACTGATAGTTTGATCTGGCGGCTGTCGGTATGGAGAGTGTTGGCGACAATTAAAAGCAGGCTTTTTGAGGAACGTTTAAACAGATAACTGATTTTATTGAATGATTGGAGTATGAAGCAGTGGAGTATCTTACTTGTATTTCTCTCTTTGAGTCTGTCATTATCAGCTCAACAAGGTTATGAGAAGGACGTATTTGTCTCTTCCACAGGAGATTCTTTGCCTTATCGGATGATTCGTCCCGAGCCAATGAAGGCGGGGAAGAAATATCCGCTGGTCCTGTTCCTGCATGGAGCCGGTGAGCGTGGAAATGACAATGAAAGACAACTGACGCATGGCGGACAGATGTTTCTGAATCCTGTCAATAGAGAGAAGTATCCGGCTTTCGTACTTGTTCCTCAATGTCCGGCTGGTAGCTACTGGGCTTATACGGAACGTCCGAAATCACTGTTTCCGGCAGATATGCCTGCAGGACAGGAGATGAGTTCTCTTACCCGGACTCTCAAACAATTGTTGGACACTTATCTGGTCATGCCCGAAGTCGATAAAAAACGGATATATATTGTCGGATTGTCAATGGGAGCGATGGGGACGTATGATTTGGTGGTCCGTTATCCGGAGATTTTTGCGGCTGCCGTTCCCATTTGCGGATCGGTGAATCCGGACCGTTTGCCGGCTGCCAAAGAAGTGAAGTTCCGTATATTTCATGGGGATGCCGATGATGTGGTAACAGTTGAAGGGTCGCGTGAAGCGTACAAAGCACTGAAAGCTGCCGGAGCAAAGGTGGAATATATCGAATTCCCCGGTTGCAATCATGGCAGCTGGAATCCTGCATTCAATTATCCGGGCTTCATGGAGTGGCTGTTCAAACAAAAGAAATAATATTATTCATTGATAATAAAGAGATCTAAATAAACATGGCAGAATTAAAGTCATTGGCAAAGGACACTGCGATTTATGGTGCCAGCAGTATTATTGGTAAGTTTCTGAATTATTTTCTGGTACCGATTTATACTTTTTCGCTTCCTGCTGCTTCCGGAGGATACGGAGTGATCACCAAGATGTATGCTATTGTGGCGTTATTGCTTGTGGTGCTTACCTTCGGAATGGAAACCGGCTTTTTCCGTTTTGCCAATAAAGGAGATGACGATCCGAAGAAAGTATATTCTGTTTCGTTATTGATGGTCGGGGGCGTATCGCTCATATTCTTGCTGTTGTGTCTGGTCTTCCTCAATCCTATTGCGGGATTAATGGGTTATGGTGAACATCCATGGTATTTGGGTATGATGCTGATTGTATTGGCTATGGATGCCATTCAGGCTATTCCGTTTGCTTATCTTCGTTATAAGAAACGCCCTATCAAGTTTGCCGGACTGAAACTCTTATTCATATTTGTCAGTATCCTGCTGAATATCCTCTATTTTGTGGTCATGAAAGGTGATGATGTGGGAGTGGCTTTTCTTATTAATCTGATCTGTTCTTTTGTTGTAATGCTCGGACTGATACCTGAGTTCCGTGAATTCCGCTATTGTCCTGACCGTTTATTGATGAAGCGGATGTTATATTATTCATTTCCTATTCTGATATTGGGGGTGGCAGGCATTGTGAATCAGGTCGGGGATAAGATTATTTTCCCTTTTGTATACCCTGATAAGGTGGAAGCGGATGTACAGTTAGGTATTTACAGTGCGGCTACTAAGATAGCGATGATTATGGCAATGATCACGCAGGCTTTCCGTTTTGCTTATGAACCTTTTGTCTTTGGTAAAAGTAAGGATAAGGATAACAAGCAAATCTATGCGCAGGCAATGAAGTTTTTCATTATCTTTACGCTGCTGGCTTTTCTGGCAGTAATGTTTTATCTGGATATTCTGCGTTATATCATTGCCAAGGATTATTGGGAAGGACTTAGGGTAGTCCCCATCGTGATGATTGCAGAGATGTTTATGGGAATCTATTTTAATCTTTCTTTTTGGTATAAACTGACGGATGACACGAAATGGGGAGCTTATTTTTCGATAATAGCCTGTCTGATTGTTGTTCTGATGAATATCTTCCTGATTCCTGTATATGGGTATGTAGCTTGCGCATGGGCAGGTTTTACCGGCTATGCCATCGCTATGTTACTATCTTATTTGGTAGGTCAGAAGAAGTATCCTATTGCTTATGATTTGCGTGGAATAGGTTGTTATGTAGGATTAGCCATTATTCTGTATCTGATTGGTGAATGGATGCCGATTCATAACACAGTTTTGCTTCTGGCCTTACGTACAGTGCTTCTGTTGCTGTTTGTTGCCTATATTATCAAACGGGATTTGCCATTGCAGCAGATTCCTGTTATTAACCGAATTATAAAAAAGAAGAAATGACTATGAAGACAGATGAACGTAATAAGTTTGCTATCAAGTCGTTCTTAGGTGAATACCTGGACTTGAAAAAGGATAAAGACAACGAACTGGAAACAGTAGATTCTATCCGTAAAGGAGTGGAATTCAAAGGAGCCAATTTGTGGATTCTTATTTTTGCCATCTTCATGGCGTCACTTGGATTGAATGTCAACTCTACAGCGGTTATTATCGGTGCCATGTTGATTTCTCCATTAATGGGACCTATCATGGGCGTCGGTTTATCTGTCGGTCTGAATGACTTTGAACTGATGAAACGTTCGTTGAAGAGCTTTCTGATAACGACTGCTTTCAGTGTGACAACGGCCACTATATTTTTTCTTTTTACTCCTATTGCAGAAGCGCAATCAGAATTGCTGGCACGAACTTCACCAACGATTTATGACGTATTCATCGCACTCTTCGGTGGTTTGGCAGGCGTTGTCGCTCTTTCTACCAAGGAGAAAGGAAATGTGATTCCGGGAGTTGCCATTGCTACGGCGTTGATGCCTCCGCTTTGTACGGCAGGCTATGGATTGGCTTCGGGCAATCTGGTTTACTTTTTGGGTGCTTTCTATCTCTATTTCATCAACTCCGTATTTATCAGTCTGGCTACTTTTATCGGTGTGCGGGTGATGCATTTTCAACGTAAAGAATTTGTTGATAAGGCACGTGAGAAGATGGTGCGTAAATATATCATTCTGATTGTTGTACTAACGATGTGTCCGGCTGTTTATCTGACATTTGGTATTATTAAAAGTACTTTTTACGAGACAGCAGCCAACCGGTTTATCAACGAGCAGCTGAACTTTGAAAATACGCAGGTACTTGATAAGAAGATCAGCTATGAACATAAAGATATCCGTGTGGTTCTGATTGGTCCTGAAGTGCCGGATGCTTCTATCTCCATTGCTCGTAGCAAACTGAAAGAATATAAGTTGGAAGAAACAAAGCTGACAGTGCTGCAAGGAATGAATAATGAGGCGGTGGACGTTTCCTCCATTCGTGCTATGGTGATGGAAGACTTTTATAAAAACAGTGAACAACGCTTGCAGGAACAGCAGAAAAAGATCACCCGACTGGAAGAAAATCTTGCTCAATATAAAGAGTACGATACGATGGGACGTACATTAGTGCCTGAGTTGAAGGTACTTTATCCTTCTATCACTTCGCTTTCAATTGCTCACTCGCTGGAAACACGGGTAGACTCGATGAAGACGGATACAGTGACGCTGGCTGTTTTGAAATTTGGCAAACACCCGTCAGTTGCCGAGAAGGAGAAAATCAGTGCATGGCTGAAAGCACGGGTGGGAGCGAAGAAGTTGAGGCTCATTACCGAATAATGAGTCCGGATTGAACATATAAATCTAAAAATAATAGCATGAAACTCAGACTAACCGCAATGATTCTCCTCTCTTTTTGTCTGTCGCAGGCATTTGCTGACGAGGGAATGTGGCTATTGGGGAACCTTCGCAAGAACAAACAGGCAGAACGGGTGATGAAGGAACTCGGTTTGCAGATGCCTGTAAGCAAATTATATAATCCGAAGAAACCGGCTTTGGCAAATGCTGTTGTCAGCTTCGGAGGATTCTGTTCGGGAGTGGTGGTTTCCGAAGATGGTCTGGTATTTACCAATCATCACTGTGGTTTCAGCAGTATCCAGCAGCATTCTTCCGTAGAACATGATTATCTGAAAGATGGTTTTGTTGCCCGTAACCTGGGTGAAGAACTGCCGAATCCCGAATTATATGTCCGCTTCCTCCTTCGTACGGAGGATGTGACCAAGCGCGTACTTTCGGCTGCCAAGCATGTTCGCACAGAAAGTGAGCGTCGGGTAGTTGTTGACTCTATCATGAATGTAATTGGCATGGAGGTATCGGAAAAGGATTCTACGTTGACGGGAATTGTCGATGCTTATTATGCCGGAAATGAGTTCTGGCTTTCTGTCTATCGTGATTATAACGATGTCCGGCTGGTTTTTGCTCCTCCTTCTTCTGTCGGTAAGTTCGGATGGGATACGGATAACTGGATGTGGCCTCGCCATACAGGTGATTTCAGTGTTTTTCGTATTTATGCCAACAAACAGAATGGCCCGGCGGATTATTCACCTGAAAATGTCCCTTATCGCCCTGAATACGTGGTTCCTATTTCGCTGGACGGATACAAGGAAGGCTCTTTTTGTATGACTTTGGGTTATCCGGGCAGTACGGAGCGTTATCTCTCTTCTTATGGTATCGAAGAAATGATGAACGGAATTAACCGGGCAATGATTGATGTACGTGGGGTAAAGCAGGCTATCTGGAAACGGGAGATGGACCGTCGTCCCGATATTCGTATTAAATACGCTTCTAAGTACGATGAAAGCTCCAATTACTGGAAGAACAGTATCGGAACTAATAAAGCTATCCAGCATTTGAAAGTCTTGGAAAAGAAGCGTGTCGCGGAAGCTGCACTTCGTGAATGGATTCAGGCTAATCCGGAGGAAAGAGAGAAACTGATTCGCTTGTTTTCGTCTCTGGAGCTGAATTATAATAATCGCAGTGAAACTAACCATGCATTGGCTTACTTCGGTGAGTCGTTTATCAACGGTCCCGAGCTTGTACAGCTTGCACTGGAAATTCTGAACTTTGATTTTGAAGCCGAAGAGAAGCAGGTGGTTACCCGAATGAAAAAGTTATTGGAGAAATACGATAATCTTGATTTAAATATTGATAAGGAAGTATTTGCCGCTATGTTGAAGGAATATCAGACGAAAGTTGACAAGAAATATCTTCCGGCGATGTATGCCCAGATAGACACCTTGTATAATGGTAATATTCAAGCTTATGTGGATTCTTTGTATGCAACGTCTCATATTACCTCTCCAAGGGGGCTTAAACGTTTCCTGGAACGGGATACGACTTATAATCTGATTGAAGATCCTGCTATTTCTCTCAGCCTCGATCTGATAGTGAAATATTATGAAATGAATCAGAGCATTTCAGAGGCTTCCGAACAAATAGAGCAGGATGAGCGCTTGTTCAATGCAGCTATGCGTCGCATGTATGCAGATCGTAATTTCTATCCCGATGCTAACTCTACGATGCGTCTTAGCTTCGGAACTATTTGTGGTTATTCTCCTTTCGATGGAGCTGTTTATGACTATTTTACGACTGCAAAAGGAATTTTTGAGAAGGTGAAAGAACATGACGGGGATATTGATTTTGCTGTTCAGCCGGAGCTTTTAAATATACTTTCCTCCGGTGACTTCGGCAGATATGCCAATGAAGAAGGAGATATGAGTGTTTGTTTTATCTCGAACAATGACATTACGGGAGGAAACTCCGGGAGTGCCATGTTCAATGCAAAGGGAGAACTTCTTGGACTGGCTTTCGACGGCAATTGGGAAGCAATGAGCAGCGATATTGTCTTTGAACCCGAATTACAACGTTGTATCGGGGTGGATATCCGCTACGTACTTTTTATCATGGAAAAGTACGGAAAGGCTGCTAACCTGATTGAAGAACTGAAGATAAACCGATGAAAAGGCTGATTTTATCGTTTTAATATAATAACCATTACCGCAGCAATAATCAGTGCGATACCTACACCGATACTGGTGGTAAAAGCTTCTCCGAAAAGGAAGATACCTACACATACGGCAGTTACCGGCTCCATAGCTCCCAGCACAGAGGCGAGTGTGGAGCCGATGCTTTTTACGGCTCTCACCAGTGCAAGGTTGGAGACAACCGTAGGGATAAGTGCCAGTAATATCAGGTTGCCGGCAGTATGCCATTCGCTGATAGGTTGCAGTTGGCTGACTGTTCCTATTCCGATGAAAAGGAGGATACCCCCGAAGAGGAATACATAGAAAGTAAGCAGTAATCCCTTCATTCGTCCTATCTTTAGCTGACTCATTGTGACAAGATAGAGTGCATAACCAAGTGCTGACAGCAGGACAATGAAAAGACCGGAAAACGAGATACTTCCAGTTTCCGTATTTCCGCCGGACAAGAAGTAGACACCGGTTATGGCAGATACGATGGCAGCCATTCTCCAACCGGACTTTTTTTCTTTAAAGAAAAGCATCATGATTAAAGTAGTGAGCACCGGATACATAAAATGAATCGTAGTAGCAACTCCGCTTGCCATGAACTTATATCCCCAGAATAAAAAGACGGCAGACATCAGATAAAGGAGAGCGAGAAGGAGCAGTGAAGGTATATCCCGTCGGCTGATCCGGAAAGATTGACCGTCAATCAGCAGAATTCCACCCAATGCCATACATGCAAACATGAAACGATAGAAAAGTATCGATTCGAAATGCATACCCGCCTGCATGGCAGGGATGGTAAAAAGGGGAATAAGCCCAAAAGAGGCTGATGAAAGCAGCCCATACAGGAAACCATTAACTTTATTCATAGTCAAGTATATATTCGGAGTGCAAAGATACAGTTTTTTGAGCTATTTACCGAAGAATGTCGGTTAACGTCGTATATGGGTATAATAATGTCACGAATAAATGAGGAATAATCATTGAAACGCACTATTTTTGTAAGCGAAAGTTGACAGAACTATTATTACGAGAAAACATGGAATTACCTAATAACTAACTAATCCTATTTATGAGAAGAAAAATCATGCCCGGTGTAATGGCGGCATTTCTGTTTGTGCCATTATCCGCTTTTACTCAAACGACAGAACAACCCGAATGGTGCAATGAGTATGTATCGGGAGTAAACAAGGAACAAGCCTGCCAGATAGCTATTCCTTTTGCTGATGAACAGCAGGCAATGAATTTGGCGATTGAAGAATCCACTTATTACAAAACGTTGAACGGTACATGGAAGTTCCATTGGGTACCCGATCCGAAAGACCGGCCCCAGGATTTCTGCAAACCCGAATATGATGTAAGCCAGTGGGATGATATCAAGGTTCCTGCCACGTGGCAGATTGAGGCGGTACGTCACCACAAGAACTGGGACAAACCATTGTATTGCAATGTTATTTATCCTTTCTGCGAATGGGATTGGAAAAAGATACAGTGGCCGAATGTGATTCAGCCACGTCCCTCCAATTATACTTTTGCAACAATGCCTAATCCTGTAGGAAGTTATCGCCGGGAGTTTACCATCCCCGAATCGTGGAAGGGGCGCGACGTCTTTATTCGTTTCAACGGAGTGGAGGCTGGATTCTATATCTGGCTAAACGGCAAGAAGGTAGGTTACTCGGAAGATAGTTACCTGCCTGCTGAGTTCAACCTGACTCCCTATTTGCAAGCGGGGAAGAACGTACTTGCAGTTGAGGTCTATCGTTTCACGGACGGCAGTTTCCTGGAGTGTCAGGACTTCTGGCGGTTCAGTGGTATATTCAGGGATGTTTTTCTGTGGTCGGCTCCCAAAACGCAGATCAGAGATTTCTTCTTTCGTACGGACTTGGATGGAGAGTATAAAAATGCATCTGTTTCTTTGGACGTAGAAGTTACGGGAAAGAAGAGTAACTGTGAGATACAGGCAAGGTTGACAGACCTGGAAGGTAATGAAGTCGGTACACAAAGCATGCGTGCCCAGATGGGTGCGAATAATCTCCAGTTTGAAGTGATGAATCCTTTGAAATGGACAGCAGAGACTCCTAATCTTTATAATCTGACTGTTGTATTGAAACAGAAAGGGAAAACTGTAGATATTCGTAGCGTAAAGGTTGGTTTTCGTAAGATTGAGCTTGCCAAAGATGGCAGAATGCTGGTTAACGGAAAATCTACTTTATTTAAAGGGGTAGACAGACACGATCACAGCTCGCTGAATGGACGTACGGTATCCAAGGAAGAAATGGAAAAAGATGTGCAACTGATGAAGTTGCTGAACATAAATGCTGTACGTACTTCTCACTATCCTAATAATCCTTATTTCTATGATTTATGTGATAGATACGGTATCTATGTGCTTTCTGAGGCCAACGTGGAGTGTCACGGACTGATGGCGTTATCCAGCGAACCTTCGTGGGTGAAAGCATTTACGGAACGTAGCGAGAATATGGTAAGACGTTATAAAAATCATCCTTCTATTGTAATGTGGTCATTGGGAAATGAGTCTGGTAATGGCATTAACTTTAAGTCAGCAGCAGAGGCTGTTAAGAAACTCGACAATACCCGTCCTACTCATTATGAAGGAAATAGCTCTTATTGCGATGTTACCAGTTCTATGTATCCCGATGTGCAGTGGTTGGAGAGTGTAGGTAAGGAACGGTTGCAGAAATCGCAGAATGGAGAAACAGTGAAACCTCATGTAGTCTGTGAGTATGCGCATGCAATGGGAAATGCAATTGGAAACTTCAAGGAATATTGGGAGACTTATGAACGTTATCCGGCACTTGTCGGCGGTTTTATCTGGGATTGGGTAGATCAAAGTATTAAGATGCCTACTCCGGACGGTTCCGATTATTATATGGCCTTCGGAGGAGATTTCGGCGATACTCCGAATGACGGCAACTTCTGCACGAATGGTGTTATATTCTCCGACCGTACGTATTCTGCCAAGGCTTATGAAGTAAAGAAAATGCATCAGCCTGTATGGGTTGAGGCTATGGGAAGTGGAAAATATAAGCTGACTAATAAAAGATTCCATGCAGGGCTGGATGACCTCTATGGAAGATATGAAATTGAAGAGGACGGAAGAGTCGTGTTCTCGGGCAATTTGGAAGAATTGTCACTGGATGCGCAAAGCAGTAAGGTTATTACTATAGATGATAGCCGGATAAAGAGACTTCCCGGAGCCGAATACTTCATTAAGTTCAGCTTCTGCCAGAAGCAAGATACTGAATGGGCAGAGGCAGGGTATGAAGTAGCATCGGAACAATTTAAGCTCTCTGATAGTGC
>OKZS01000156.1_pt1 | contig 11031 bp, 11 predicted proteins | sample 1609231 | NCBI WGS metagenome assembly OKZS01 (sample SAMN02675206, study PRJEB24791) | human gut metagenome, SKBSTL031 | isolation source: stool | host: Homo sapiens | place: USA | reverse complement strand
CGGCGTGAAACTGGATAATTTGATTCAAGTGGCACACAATGATGAAATAGGCTCCCACACCGTAATGGCGGCGCAAGTAGGTGTAGCAGGTTCTACCAAGATAGGAGAATGGTGCATGTTCGGCGGGCAGGTAGGCATTGCAGGTCATATTCATATTGGCAACAAAGTGAACCTTGGCGCACAGTCTGGTGTTCCCAGTAGCATAAAGGACGGTAGCCAGCTTATCGGTACCCCTCCTATGGAGCTGAAACAATATTTCAAGGCATCCATCGCACAAAGAAGTTTGCCGGAAATGCAAGTGGAACTGCGCCAGCTCCGCAAAGAATTGAATGAACTTAAACAACTATTAAATAAGTAACCAATGTTAAAACAAAAGACTCTAAAAGATAGCTTTTCGCTTAGTGGAAAAGGTCTTCATACGGGACTTGACCTAACCGTTACTTTCAATCCTGCTCCGGATAACCATGGATACAAAATCCAACGTATCGACTTGGAAGGACAGCCTACCTTCGATGCCGTTGCAGACAACGTATCCGAAACTACCCGTGGAACTGTAATCTCCAAAAACGGAGTAAAGGTGAGCACAGTGGAGCATGGTATGGCAGCCCTCTATGCATTGGGTATCGATAACTGCTTGATACAGGTAAACGGACCGGAATTTCCCATTCTGGACGGAAGCGCCCAATATTATGTCAACGAAATAGAGCGCGTAGGCACTGTAGAACAAAATGCCGTAAAAGATTTCTATATCATCAAGTCCAAAATTGAATTCCGTGACGAAACAACCGGCTCTTCCATCATCGTGTTGCCGGACGAGAACTTCAGCTTGAATGTATTGGTATCATACGATTCCAACATCCTCCCCAACCAGTTTGCAACGCTGGAGGACATGACGAAGTTCAAGGATGAAATCGCCGCAAGCCGTACTTTCGTGTTTGTACGCGAAATTGAGCCGTTGCTGCAAGCCGGTCTTATCAAGGGCGGCGACCTTGACAATGCGATTGTTATTTACGAACGCGAAATGTCCCAGGAGAACTATGACAAGCTGGCCGACGTGATGGGTGTTCCTCATATGGACGCCAAACAATTGGGATATATCAACCACAAACCTTTGGTGTGGCCCAATGAATGCGCCCGCCACAAGTTACTTGATGTCATCGGTGACCTGGCCTTGATAGGCAAGCCCATCAAGGGCCGTATCATCGCTACCCGCCCGGGACACACTATCAACAATAAGTTCGCCCGCCAGATGCGCAAGGAAATCCGTTTGCACGAAATACAAGCCCCTACCTACGACTGCAACCGCGAACCGATTATGGATGTAAACCGCATCCGCGAACTTCTGCCTCACCGTTACCCGATGCAATTGGTGGACAAAGTCATAGAAATAGGTGCCAACTACATTGTAGGTGTCAAGAACGTAACTTCCAACGAACCTTTCTTTCAGGGACACTTCCCGCAGGAACCCGTAATGCCCGGTGTGTTGCAGATAGAGGCAATGGCACAGACGGGAGGTTTGCTTGTTCTGAATTCAGTGGATGAACCGGAACGTTACTCCACCTACTTCATGAAGATTGACGGTGTGAAATTCCGCCAGAAAGTGGTACCTGGAGATACCCTCATCTTCCGTGTAGAGCTGATGGCCCCCATACGCCGCGGCATCTCTACCATGAAAGGCTATGTGTTTGTAGGCGAAAAAGTTGTCTGCGAAGCAGAGTTTATGGCGCAAATAGTTAAGAACAAATAATAAAATTTACGATTAGACTATTTACGATTTACGATTCAAATTATTCGTGAGAATTATCACATTCGGATAAAATCGTATATACAGTAAATCGCAAGTATTCTCAATCGTAAATCGTAAATAGCTAAATCGTAAATAATATGATAAGTCCCTTAGCGTATATTCATCCCGAAGCCAAAATCGGGGAAAACGTAGAGATTGCTCCTTTTGTTTTCATTGACAAGAATGTGGTAATCGGTGATAACAACAAGATTATGGCAAATGTCAACATTCTGTACGGTGCACGCATCGGCAATGGAAACACCATTTTCCCGGGAGCCGTTATCGGTGCTATTCCCCAGGATTTAAAGTTCAGAGGGGAGGAAAGCACTGCTGAAATCGGAGACAACAATATCATACGTGAAAACGTAACTGTCAACCGCGGTACAGCTGCCAAAGGCAGAACCATCGTCGGTAACAACAATCTCCTGATGGAAAGTGTACACGTGGCCCACGATGCTCTGATAGGCAACAGCTGTATCATTGGCAACTCTACAAAAATGGCGGGTGAAATTGTCATCGACGATTATTCCATCATCAGCGCCAATGTACTGATGCACCAATTCTGCCATGTGGGCGGTTATGGAATGATACAAGGCGGCTGCCGTTTCAGCAAGGACATCCCACCGTACATCATTGCCGGACGCGAGCCTATCTGCTATGCGGGAATCAATGTGGTAGGGTTACGCCGCCGTGGCTTCTCCAACGAGACCATTGAGAAAATCCATGATGCCTATCGTATTATCTATCAAGGCGGTCTGAACAATACGGATGCCTTGAAGAAAATCGAGGATGAAATGGAAATGACACCGGAAATAAGCTATATCGTAAACTTTATACGTGAATCAGCCCGCGGCATTATCCCCGCAGGAAAATGAAAAACGTATGATTTACACAAAGTCAGAAATCATAAATTATAAATCATCATGATCTACAGATTTACAATCATCTCTGATGAGGTGGACGATTTTGTCAGAGAAATACAGATAGACCCGGAAGCTACCTTTTATGACTTCCATGAAGCGATTCTAAAGTCGGCAGGCTACACTAACGACCAAATGACGTCTTTCTTCATTTGCGATGATGACTGGGAGAAAGAGAAAGAAATTACGCTGGAAGAAATGGATGACAATCCGGAAATGGACAGTTGGGTGATGAAAGAGACCCAGCTGAGCGAACTGGTTGAAGACGAGAAGCAGAAACTTCTCTATGTATTCGATTATATGACTGAGCGCTGCTTCTTCATCGAGCTTTCTGAAATCATTACCGGAAATGAAAGGAGCCAAATGCACCAAGAAAGCAGGTGAAGCTCCCAAGCAGACCATTGATTTTGAAGAGATGGCAGCTGCTGGCGGTTCCCTTGATTTGGACGAAAACTTTTACGGCGACCAGGACTTCGATATGGAAGATTTCGACAAAGAGGGTTTCGGCGGTTTGGACGAAGCCGGAAACTCCTTTGAAGAAGAGAAATATTAAACAGACATACCATACAGATTTCTTTTAGGCACGGATTACACGGAAACACACGGTTGTTATTGAATATTCCGTGTAATCCGCGTAATCCGTGCCTATTTTTTTACCCGCATGCACACCCTAATCGTACTTATCGGTCCCACCGGAGTAGGCAAAACAGAGCTCAGCCTCCGATTGGCAGAACATTTCCATACTTGTATCGTCTCGGCCGATTCGAGACAACTCTATGCAGATTTAAAGATAGGCACGGCTGCCCCTACACCGGAACAAATGGCTCGTGTCAAGCATTATATGGTAGGCACTCTCTCGCTTACCGATTATTACAGCGCCAGCAACTTCGAGGAAGACGTGGTCTCCCTCCTATCCGAATTACATAAAACGATCCCGACCGTCGTAATGACCGGAGGCTCTATGATGTATGTGGATGCCATCTGCAAAGGCATTGATGACATACCGACAGTAGATGCCGAGACTCGTGAGCTCTTGCTACATAAATATGACACAGAAGGACTCGATAATCTCTGTGCCGAACTGAAGCTACTGGATCCGGAGTACTATAAAATTGTAGATTTAAAAAATCCCAAACGGGTCATCCACGCCTTGGAGATCTGTTACATGACAGGGAAAACTTATACCTCTTTCCGTACACAACAAAAAAAGGAACGCCCGTTCCACATCCTAAAAATAGGACTGACGCGAGATCGCGCCGAATTATATGATCGCATCAACCGTCGTGTAGACCAGATGATGGACGAAGGATTGCTGGAAGAAGCCCGCTCCGTATATGCCCACCGAGAGTTGAACTCCCTGAACACTGTAGGCTATAAGGAAATATTTAAATATCTGGATGGAGAGTGGGATCTTGACTTCGCTATCGAAAAAATAAAACAGAACTCACGTATCTACTCACGCAAACAAATGACCTGGTTCAAACGGGATGAAGAGATCAGATGGTTCCATCCTGAACAAGAGAAAGAAATATTATCGTATCTTCAGGCCTCAATTAAATAAACAGGTTTATATAGAAGATAGATTCTTAACAAAGAAGAGAAAAAAGCCGGATAAAATAAAAAGAGTTGCAAAGGAAGCGTTATTACATAATATTTTTAGTATCTTTATCGATAATAAGAATATCCCTTAAAAGTTAACACTATGCGAAAACGAGTACTTTTCTTACCCGGCATTGCAGCACCCATTGTCTTGCGCATAATCACTACAATTAAATTCAATCTTCAATTTTTTATCCAATATCGGGGCATTGACACCAATCGGATACGAATATAATAATGGATATAATCGCATGCGAATATGATTTTAGTGCAGATATTAGTCAAAGACCTCTTTAATATGATAAAAAAAATATTTTTCTCCAGCTTCCTATTGATTATAATGTTCTGCGGATGTATGACCCAGAATGAAATAACAGGTTCGGTCGCAAAGTTAGAAACAGTAGAAAAAGTAGTGGATGACACTCTTTTCCTAAAAAATCCTCAAGTCTTCTGCTTGGAAACCAAAGACAATGCATTGATAAAGCGTATAAATCGGGTAATAGAATGGAAAAACACCTATTATATTTTAGATAAATCCATGAAGCAAGTGTTGGCTTTCAATGACAAAGGCAGACACCTATTTACCATACACCGTGTAGGGATAGGTAAAGGAGAATATGGAAGCATACTGGATATAGCCATAGACAGGCAAAATGAAAATTTAGTATTCCTGGCTGACCCGACCTCACTGATATATTATGACTTACAAGGAAACTTCATTAAAACTACCAAACTACAAGGATACTATCATTCAATAGCAATTGACAACGGAGTGACATATTTAGAAAATGCCACATATATTAATAATCAGTTATCCACATCATCCATCACAGTAATAGACCCGGACAACCAAAAGACTGAACTATTAAAACCACTCCGAGAAATAGCTCCTTATTGTTTTATCGGAGGAAGCCGGCTGAATGGAACCACTCCTATTGTATTTACCAGAAAATTCGATAACACCATCTACCAACTGGAAGACGGAAAGATAACCCCTTACTACTCTTTCGATTTTATGAACGAGAATTTTCCGGAAGCTGCTAAAGACAAAGAATACACCTGTCGTGAGCTTAATAAGTTCACCTGGGATCGATATGTATATTTAATGGCTAATGTGGCAAATGCTCCCCAGTATTTAATGTTCAGTACGAATCTGTTCGGTGTATATGTATTTGATAAAACGCAAAACAAATTATTGAAATACAATAAGATACGAAATACGGGATACCAAACAGACTTACACCAATACATACCGGTAGAAGGAGCCAACAACCGTGTATTCTTCACGGTTTATCCTACGACCCTGTTCAGACTCAAAGCTATCGTAGACAATCATCCATCTTTCAAGGATAAAATGTCCGATAAACTATATAAACTGACAGAATCATTGGACAGCGACTCTAATCCTGTCATTTTCAGCTATCAGATAAAATAAATATTTGACAATAGGATATATCTCCAACGCCACCGATTACCCAAACGGTTATCCCGGTTTACGTAATCGGTAGTAAACAAACTGTTATCTCTCTTTTATTTTTCCAGATTCTCCAGATCGATTTCCACGATCAGCTCTGTTCCTTTTCCCGGAGCAGAGTTCAAAGTCAGAGTTCCCCTCAGGTTTTCCACACGCTCTTTTATGATAGTAAGACCAATTCCCGTCTTCCCGGCCTGTTGCTCAAATCCTCTTCCATTATCCGAAACTGTCAATTTCACCTTGTTATCTTCCCGCACCAGGATAATCTTCACCAGCGTGGCTTGTGCATGCTTCAACGAGTTACCAACAGCTTCCTGTACAATTCGATAGATCTCCAGCGACACCTTCTGCGATAAATTGTCAAAGTTATCCTCCGGTTCGAGCAACAGCTCCAGTTCGGTCTGCCCCGGCTGATTATGCTGATATACATAATCCTGAAGGATCTCCGATAACGAAGCGTATTTGAAAATAGGTGGCATCAGGTCATGCGAAATGCCCCGTACTTCCGCTTGCAAAGTTTGTAACGTGTCCATGATCTCCTCACAGCTACTTGTTCCATCGGTGATTTTCATCTTGATGGCCAATAATTCATTGGAAACATTATCATGAAGTTCCTTCGCCAATCGCTTTCTTTCCACCTCAAGACCTTCCAGATAATATTGAACTTTACGCTGTTGCGCTTCATGCACTAAAGACTGGAACTCCCGTTCCCTTTCCTCAAGTTTTGTCTTCTGCAACTTAACCAGAAGTTCAGCTTCCTGCTGCTTTAGTTTGGCAATCTGCAACATTCCTTCATGAATACGCTGACGCGAACGATAGCGTTTCAAAAGTAAAAAGATAGTGACCAGTGCCAGAACAATAAGAATGGCCGAAAGAATATTAATCCGTCGGTTCTTTTCGTTAATAGCGGACAATTGCTCCACAACCCGTTCCTTTTCATTCAGATTATATTGTGTCCGTAATTTCTGGATCGTCTTATTGCTATTTTTGTCAAACAAGCGAGTTTCATATTTCAGTGAATTACGGGCTGCCTCCAAAGCCTTATTATAAAGTTCCTGCTTCTCGTATACCTTAGCCAACAGTGTATAGAATTCAATCAAAGCATGATAGTAATCCACCTCCTGCTCTTCATCCATCCGCTTCAACTCACGCAGTCCGTCCTGTAAATGTTGTTCAGCCAATTCATAATCTGCCTGATAATAGGCAATTACTCCCGAAACATAACTGACCGAAACATTGGCGTCAATCTTTTTAGGATTCATCAGTTTCTTACCCGTTTCAAAGCACTGTTCGGCTTCCTTGATTTTTCCCGCCTCACTGTAAACTATTGCCTGGTGCAAATAATTGTCGGATATGACATATCCCACGTCATAAGGATTTTCGGTGGATGTGTAGACCTTAAAAGCCTCCTGGTTATACTTCGTTACAGAATCCAGTAAATCCACCCGGTGTTCATTCTGATATAAGGCATAAAAGTATTTCGCCTTTATGGTCCACTTCAATATCTGCTGAAAAGGGAAGTCTACCGGTAAGTCTTTCATCGCTTCCGACAATTCATGTAATCCCTCATCATCTTGCCACATCGAGTAAATGATAGACAGATCATAATAAATCTCCGTTAAGATGGCCGGCTTCATTTCATTGCGATTAAAATACTCAGCAGCCTGATAATAATTCTCATGTGCCTGTTCCATCAAGTTCTTATCCGAATAATAGATTCCGGCGATGTAATGCATCATACCGGAAATATTGTTGTTTTCAAACTTTCCCTTATTCATAAAAGCACTGTCCAGATAGTTTTTAGCCTCAGTCATATGTCCAAGTTGATTTTCGAACATGGCTACAATGGAATAAAGACGGGTAATGACCGCCTTATCCTCCACCTCTTTCGCTTCCGGAATCAATTGCTTCAGCACGGCAATCTGATGCTCCCGTGAAAGATATTCGATATCCCCGGTCATATAATAACGTTCCATCAAAGGAATCTTTTTATTTTTCATCAGATTCATTATCGAATCATACTGTGCGGCATCGTCTTGTGCATCGGCCGCTATAACGCAGCAAAATAGAAATAAAAAAACGGATAATAATCTCTTCATAAATACATAATGGTTAAAGTGTAATCCTCCGACTCGGAATAAACATGGCTTCAGAGTCCAAACAGTTCGTTATATCGTTGGCTAATATACGAATCTATTTCATTATATAATTGATAAAGTTCTTTCAAATCGATATTTTCCCGTTTTTTTTCCATCCTTCCGACCGGGGATAGAAGGCTTGTCCTCCATGGTGAGTTTTGACACATTGGTCTGTGGGAGTAGCACCCCACAATAAATATTTTTTAGTCTGCCGGATTCAATGTCACGTTTACCTCCGGAGCCACAGCCTTTTCAACTGTTGTCATGCCCGTATATGAAATACGGAGCATAGCGTTCTTGGGAGCCAAAAGAACAAAACGTCCATAAGCATCAGACATTGTTCCCGAGACGGTTCCCGAAATAAATACAGATGCCCCCGCCAATGGTTTATCCAGATGATCTTTGACCACTCCTACAACCTTCACCCCGTCTTCCGGATCCGAAGCAGAAAGAGACAGCACATTTTGCACATCCTTTCCTTTCAGTGTAATCAGAATTACGCCATGTTTGGCCTTATCTCCATATATGGCTGTCGACGCTTCGTCTTTCAGAACACTGATAGACTCAATCATATCCGGATTGATATCCCGTTGCATCTGCTCGCCGGTTATCTCTTTTCCATCCACAAGGATCAAGGGCTGAGGTTGAGAACCGGCATTTCTAATTGAAAATGGCATTTTAAGAGCCTCTTCTTTCGGAGCATCTTTTTTCACAGTATCTTTCAACACCTCAACCTTTTTTTCAGGCACTTTAGTCCCTACTATTTGCACGAAATCATTCACTTTCACGGCCGAGATTTCATCCATCTTACCCGAAATCTCAGGACGGGCAAATGCAGTCACAGCAATGGTGGCCAAAGGAAGTACATACAAGTACTTCAATCGTGCCCATGGATTTGACTTTTCTTTTAACATCATAGTGATACGTTTTTTAAGTTTACTGTGATTAAAGCTGTTGGCCATAGAGTAGAGCCTTGTGCCAACAGCTTTTTTTATCAGTAGCAACTGATATTGCCTGGCATTAACTCCCTCTCTGATAACAGACTCATCCGCTTCATACTCATGAATATTCTGAAGTTCCTGCTTTAATAGCCAGGAAGCCGGATTGAACCATTGAAAGAAAATACAGATATCGGCAATCAGCAAATCGACAGAGTGACGATTACGAACATGTGCTGCCTCATGAATGAGTATCTCTCTGCCATCCTCCTCCAAATCCACTTTAGAGATAACAATATACTTCATCCAGCTGAAAGGTGAAATCTTTTGTTGATGAATCACTAAGGTCATTCCGTTTTCCATCTTCTCTTTCTCCCCTGACCTCAGCAGCATCAACAGACGCCCCAAAGAATAAATATGCCGGCAGGCGAAAAAGAGAACTCCTGATAAATAAACCATCAAAAGAATCTGTATGCCGGATAAAGTCACCGCTTCGGCAGGTGTCACCTCCGATACCGGCATATCTGCCATCATCAATAATTGTTCGATAGTAAGCATCGTCTGATGTACTTCTGTCTGTTCGATAGTAGTCAGTTGAACAAGAGGCAACAACAGAGACAGCAACAACAGAGTCAACAGAGCGATCCTGTTAAATCGGTGAAATGTCTCCTTGCTCAATAACAAGCGGTAAAACAGATAAAAACCTGCCAGGCAAACAGAAGACTTTACTATATAAACGAAAAAGAGTCCCATCATATCCGCATCATTTAATTATTCTTCGTTCTTTTGCTCCACCTCCTGAATCAACTTCTTGAGGTCGTCAAGCGAAATATCTTCTTCCTTCACCAATGACGACACAGCACTGAGATACGAATTATTGAAATACTTGCTAATTACACTTTTCAGCGTACGTTTACTAAAGTCCGATTCGCTGACTACCGCATAATACTGATAGGTATTGCCATAAGTATGATGTGCTAAAAAGCCCTTCTCTTCCAATCCGCGCACAATTGTAGACAAAGTATTGAAATGTGGTTTTGGCTCATCATAAAATGCCAGTATCTCTTTCACAAACAAAGGACCCTTCTCCCAGAAAAATCCCATAATCTCTTCTTCTTTTGCTGTTAATCTTTTCATAACCTTTTCTTCATTTGAACACAAATAACGAAAAGATTTAGTTCAAAAACTAATTTCAGCAGTTAATTAAAACTAAAGCGGATAGTTTCATGATAAAGCACATACAGCAAAACATTACCAGCCGATAAAGTGTTATTTCATACATTTTTTAACCGTTTGCTATGCTAAATCAAAAATAATTCTCACCTTTGTAGTGTACTACGTTTTTTGAATTTTATTAGAGACAATAGAAAGCAAACTTTTTGTCTTACAACAGCCAAGAGCATATAATTTAGTTATATGCTCACGGCTTTGTCATAAAGACAACGGTTCTGCCCCCGTGATTAGGTTGTAATGGCCTAAACTGCATGCTTTCTATCCTCTGGATTCAAATATGCGTAGTACAGCGGGTCAGCAGGGCCGTTCATTTTTCCCTGCCTATTACGTTTAAGCCATGGGCAAACCTATTATCAGAATTTTATATTTCCAACGCCGGGGAATCGACGCCAATGGTTATTACAGATTGAATTACATCATTCAGCGAGGCAGAAAGATTCTATACTATGCCACAGAAACCAAGGACTTTGAATATTCAGACTGTTTCACTTCTTCCTGTTTAGCCGAACGGAAAGAAACGATTCTCGATACAGCCCAATACATCTTCAAAGTTCACAAGGTGAGATATTCCCGCCTGATACTAAGTCCAAGCTACTCATATATCACTAAGTATAAATCCCGTATCCGGCAGCTCTGCACCGCCACCCGATTTTGTAAATCAGACATCATTTGGACGATGTGTCCCCGGAGTTTCATACCTATTTCAAAGATTCCATTTTCATTTTAGTTTTTTCTTTCAGTTTGAACCTTTATATACATTCTTAAATCCAGATCTCTACAACAAACTCAACCAGTTGATGCGAACCGCTGTTTCTTTATTGCCCCCCGTAAAGAGCAGCGGTTCTTTTTATCCTGCCAATTAAGTAAATAAACATCTTAATTTTGCTATACTTATAAAGCATCGTATATCAATATCTTACTTCTTATCTCAGCACCTTTATCC
>OKZS01000139.1_pt1 | contig 11357 bp, 9 predicted proteins | sample 1609231 | NCBI WGS metagenome assembly OKZS01 (sample SAMN02675206, study PRJEB24791) | human gut metagenome, SKBSTL031 | isolation source: stool | host: Homo sapiens | place: USA | reverse complement strand
AAGAGTGCTGTCGGCTTTGCGGTTGTATTGCATGAATACAAGATTCCAGATTTCGATAACCTGGGGATGATCGTGGTTCACCAGGTCGCGTCCTGAAATCTTGGCACGCTCTTCTGCAGGACGGAGGTCGATGTGGATCTCCGAACACGGACCGCAAGGGCCTGTATCACCCATTTCCCAAAAGTTATCATGTTTGTTTCCGTTGATGATATGGTCTTTAGGCAAGTATTGCTCCCAGTAAGAGGCGGCCTCGTTATCACGCTCCAGACCCTCTTCCGGGCTACCTTCGAATACTGTTGCATACAGGTGTTCCGGATTCAGTTTCAGGACGTCTACCAGATATTCCCATGCCCAACTGATGGCTTCTTTCTTGAAGTAATCACCGAACGACCAGTTACCCAGCATTTCGAACATGGTGTGATGGTAGGTATCGTGTCCTACTTCTTCAAGGTCATTGTGCTTGCCGCTTACACGAAGGCACTTTTGTGAGTCCGCGACTCTGTGGTATTTCGCCGGGTGGTTACCCAAAATAATATCTTTAAACTGGTTCATCCCTGCATTGGTAAACATCAGGGTGGGGTCATCTTTAATCACCATTGGAGCCGAAGGAACAATCTGATGTCCTTTTGACTCGAAGAAATTCTTAAACGAATCTCTGGTTTCTTTTGCAGTCAACATACTTCTATATATCTATTGTTGAGGTTAATATTCTGAAAAAAGCAGTGCAAAGATAGCTTGTTTTTATTATTTTTGCCGTATTAACAAGCGAAATATTTATAAGATGCGCAAAGTTTACTACATCTATAATCCGCAAACGCAGACTTATGACCGGATTTATCCGACTGTCCGACAACGGGCGCTGAGCATTCTCCGCCGTCTTTTTATAGGAATGGGACTGGGAGCCGGCAGTTTCATCATTCTGTTACTGATTTTCGGTTCTCCCTCAGAGAAGGAGTTGCGGAAAGAAAATAGCCAACTCTTGGCGCAATATAACGTACTCTCTCGTCGTCTTGACGAGGCGATGGGGGTGCTTCAGGATATCCAGCAGCGTGATGATAACCTCTATAGAGTGATTTTTATGGCCGATCCTGTTTCACCGGCTATTCGTCAGGCCGGTTATGGTGGTACGAACCGTTACGAACAATTGATGGATATGGCTAACTCAAAGTTGGTGATCAACACTACCCAAAAGATGGATGTACTGAGCAAACAGCTTTATATCCAGTCCAAGTCATTTGACGATGTAGTGGCAATGTGTAAAAATCATGATCAGATGCTGAAATGTATTCCCGCCATCCAGCCTATATCCAATAAGGACCTTCGGAAGACAGCATCCGGTTATGGGACACGGATTGACCCTATCTACGGAACAACGAAATTTCATGCCGGCATGGACTTCTCGGCGCATCCGGGTACGGACGTGTATGCCACGGGTGATGGTACGGTTGTGAAAATGGGATGGGAGACCGGTTATGGCAATACTGTCGAGATTGACCATGGCTTCGGATATCGTACCCGCTACGCCCATTTACAGGAGTTTCGTACTAAACTGGGTAAAAAGGTCGTGCGTGGTGAAGTTATAGCCGGGGTAGGAAGTACGGGAAAGAGTACCGGCCCGCATTTGCATTACGAAGTGCACGTCAAAGGACAGGTGGTCAATCCGGTGAACTATTACTTTATGGATTTGAGTGCGGAAGATTATGAACGGATGATTCAGATTGCCGCTAACCACGGTAAAGTATTTGACTAAAAGAGAAGAAAATCATGCAAAATACGGAGAGAGACCTGAAATTATATTACTCTATCAGTGAAGTTGCCCAAATGTTTGATGTCAACGAATCGTTGCTTCGTTTCTGGGAAAAGGAGTTCCCGCAGATATCCCCAAAGAAAGGGAGTCGTGGCGTGCGCCAGTATAGGAAAGAGGATGTGGAAACCATTCGCCTGATCTATCATTTGGTGAAAGAAAGAGGAATGACTCTGCCCGGAGCTCGCCAGAAACTGAAAGATAACAGGGAAGCGACGATCCGGAATTTTGAAATTATCGACCGTTTGAAGCAGATTCGTCAAGAGTTGATCGGAATGAGGGATGCTTTGGATGGGTTTTCAACAAGACGGGAAGAGGAGCAATGAGTGATTGTTCAAGCACTCATTGTTCCTCTTCCCGTTATTTAATTTATTGTTTTGTTAGTTTTCTACACGTGTCACCGACTTTATATTCGGAATCTTGCGCAGGTTGTTGCAAATAGCTTTTACATCTTCCACATCGTGCACATACAATTGGACCTTTCCTTCGAAAATGCCATCGTCCGTTTCCATATCCAGTTTCCGGATATTCACATTAAGCTGGCGTGAAATAACTTGTGTAATTTCATTCAGCAGCCCTACATTATCTATTCCTTTAATATAAATGTATACCAGGAACGAAAGCTTCTTGTGTGTATCCCATTCAGTGGCAATGATGCGGTTGCCGTAGCTGCTTTTCAGTTTGGCCGCTACCGGACATTGACGCTTGTGGATGATGATGCGGTCATTCTCGTCCATGTATCCCAGTACGTCGTCACCGGGGATGGGATGACAACATTCGGCCATGATATATTTCTTTTGCAGGGCATCTTCCGTCAGTTTGAGAATTTGTTTGGTGTTGATTTTTTCCTTTTCCTGCGGTTCTTTTTCCTCCTGCTGTTTATCCTTATTATTGCCAAAAGAGAAAGTCAGATACTTCATCCAGTTGCTGCTTTGTTTCTCTTTCAGTTCATTTTTGTCGGCATCTCCCAGAACGATGGTTTTGTTACCGATGGCTACAAGAAACTCTTCTTCGTTCTTCATGTTATGCAGTTTGCACAACTTCTCGATGACGGCTGCCTCCGGGCGGATCTCTTCTTTCTTAAAGAATTCATTTAACAATTCTTCTCCTTCTTTCTGGAAGGTTTTTCGTTCCTTACGCAGAATAGCCGCAATCTTAGCTCTTGCACGCGCAGTAGTGGCAAACACTTCCCATTGGGGCTGTACACGCTGTGACTTGGATGTCAGGATTTCCACTTGGTCACCACTTTGCAGCTTATGGCTTAGCGGTACCAGTTTATGATTCACTTTGGCACCTATACAGTGGCTTCCTATATCCGTGTGCAGTGAGAAGGCGAAATCCAGGGCAGTGGAGTTCTGCGGCATGGTTTTGAGCTCTCCTTTCGGGGTGAAGACAAAGATCTCCGAGGCGAATAAGTTTAATTTGATTGTATCGAGAAAGTCGATGGCATCCGGCTGCGGATCGTCGAGTATCTCTTTAATGGTACGCAACCATTTCTCCAGTTCGCCTTCGTCTTCGCTGCCTCCTCCTTCTTTATATTTCCAGTGAGCGGCAAATCCCTGTTCGGCTACATCGTTCATCCGCTCACTGCGTATCTGGACTTCGATCCACTGGCCATTATTGCCCATCAAAGTGACGTGCAGTGCCTGGTATCCGTTAGCTTTGGGGTGGCTCACCCAGTCGCGCAGACGGTCGGGATGCGGTTTATAGATTTTGGAGATAGAAACATAAATATCGAAACAGTCGTTCAGTTCCTCATCCATGTTGCGTGGTTCGAAAATGATCCGTACAGCCAGAAGATCATAAATCTCTTCGAAAGGAACATGTTTGGTCTGCATCTTGTTCCAGATAGAGTAGATGGACTTCACACGTGCCAGGATTCGATATTTTAATCCCATTTTATCCAACTGCTCGCGTATGGGAGCGGTGAATTCGTTGAATACCTTATCGCGTTCGGCGGCTGTTGCGTTCAGCTTTTCTTCAATCTCCTGATATTCTTCAGGATGTTCATATTTGAAACTGAGGTTTTCCAGTTCCGTCTTGATCTTATACAGTCCCAGGCGATTGGCAAGAGGGGCGTAAATATAAAGGGTTTCGCCTGCAATCTTATATTGCTTGTTGGGCAACATGGAACCGAGTGTACGCATGTTGTGCAGGCGGTCGGCAATCTTGATCAGGATCACCCGGATATCATCAGACATGGTGAGCAGGAGTTTCTTGAAGTTTTCTGCTTGTGCCGAAGCCCGGTCACCAAAAATACCTCCGGAGATTTTGGTCAGTCCGTCGACAATCTGTGCAATCTTGGCCCCGAAGATATTTTCGATATCTTCTACTGTATAATCGGTGTCCTCGACAACATCGTGCAGCAAAGCGGCACAAATGGAAGTCGAGCCGAGGCCTATTTCATTACATACGATCTTCGCGACGGCAATGGGGTGCATGATATACGGTTCCCCCGAGCGTCGTTTGATGCCTTTATGTGCCTGGTTGGCGAAATTGAAGGCCTTGGTTATAATCTCAATACGTTTGCGGTGCTTGGTAGCAAGATAATCGTTCAGCAATTCCTGAAACGCTTGTTCAATCATCTGCTCTTCAGCTATTTCTTTCTGGTTCTCAGTGTCCATAATTTAGTCCTTTCGTTCCTTTTCTGCAAAAATAATCAAATTTAAACATCAGGCAAGCGAAAGGCGATTTATTTGTATATTTTCAAACGTTTTCCTGCGGAAATGTTAGTTCCCCGCAATCCGTTCCAGTTTTGAAGATCTTTTACGCGTACACCATATTTTGCCGCAATGGCTCCCAGGGTATCCCCGTTTTTGATTTTATAGTAAGTGGGTGTACCACTGCCGGCTTTGGCAGAGCTGCCTCTCCTCTTGGAGGCTGAACTGTCGTCCCTGATGCCCACTGTACGCCGATTCTTGAACAGTTCGCCGGCACGGTGGGCATAAATCGTATCCTGACGGTCGATGAACGAACTGACCGCGTTTTGTGGAAGGCGCAGTGTGTACGACTTGCTTTCGCCCGGTATGATTTCTTTTTTATATTGTGGATTGAGACTTCTGATTTGGTCCATTGGGACGTTGCATAAGTCGGCGATCTGCTGGAAATGGAGGTTTTTGTTAACTTGAATCGTATCAGTGCTTTCGGGAATATTGGTTTCCATCGGGCAGATGTTGTGATCACAGTAATAGGTCATTACATAGTTCGCGGCGATAAATGCCGGTACGTAACCTCTTGTTTCTTTGGGCAGATAATTATAAATACTCCAATAGTCGGTTTCTCCTCCCGAGCGGCGGATGGCTTTGTTGATAGTGCCCGGTCCGCAATTGTAAGCCGCAATCACAAGGTTCCAGTCATGATAAATGTCATATAGATCCTTCAGGTAGCGTGCTGCTGCCCAGGTTGCTTTTATCGGGTCACGACGGTCGTCCACCAGGCTGTTTGACTCCAGACCGTACATTTTGCCGGTTCCGATCATGAACTGCCACAAGCCTCCTGCACCGGCGCGCGATACTGCCGACGGGTTCAAGGCCGATTCGATAATAGGCAGATATTTCAATTCCAATGGTAAATTATACGCATCGAGGGCCTCCTCAAAGATAGGCATATAGAAGTTGCAGGCACTCAACATAAAAGAGACTTGATTCCGCAGGCGTCCGGCATACATATCAATAAATTTACGTACAATTTCGTTGTATGGCATTTCCATAACGGTCGGCATGCGTGATAGGCGGTCGATGTATACGGAGTCGCTGAACAGCGGGTTGATCTCCGCTGTGCTGCAGTCTTTTCCTAAGTCGATATAATTCTTGGCTTTCCAGTCGTTGAGCAGGCTATCGAGAGGATAAGTCATACTTTTGGGAAGCTCGATGCTCTCTTGGCGTTCTTTGCCGTTGTCGCGAATCACTACGTCTACACTCTGTGCGTTTACCTTGGGTGTGGCAAACAAAAATAATAAAATCAGGGGGCAATAGTTTGCTAATTTCTTCATTCTTATTTGTTCAATCTTCATGGGTTAAAATCTGAGGCTGCATTGCACGCCTACCGACTTGCTGCCGGGTTGCAACGGGTTGTTATTTATAATAGTAGGTTCCACCCTCATACTCAGGTCGGGTGATATGTCGAAATTCGATAGTTCCGCATCCACATAGGCGTCGATGATGGAAATCAGATATACACCGATGACGGCGAATATACTGAGATCCCGATAGCGCCGGTATGTGTCCTTTCGTTTGCGGAGCAGGTCTTTCAGTTGCGTATCGGTATAGTTATGATTCGGAGGAAGCAAATCCTGAAAACTGTTGGTATTAGGATTGTTATCCATAATATCCATATACGCCTGAGCATAGTCTTTATACATTTTCCCGTTCCAGCTCAATGCGTAAGCACATCCGGCAAATCCACCATATATAATAGGTAACTTCCAGTATTTGCGGTTATAAATTTGTCCTCCGCCCGGAAATACGATGGCATACCAGGTGGCTTTCGTCGGATTAGGTACGAAAAGCTTCTTGGGCATGACGGGTGGCAGGCTATCTGCCTTTACGACCGATGGCATGACGGGTGTTTCTATCCTTTCCAGGTTCTGTCGGTTGACTTCCTCCAGGCTGTCTGCCGTAACGATGGCGGGTTTCAGGTTCTCCAAACTGTCTATCGGTGGGAGGACGACTGCTTTCTCCACTTTTACGCTGTCGGTGGCCGGAGTAGAAACGACCGGTTCGCGATGGCGGCGTGCCCGTGCTTTGGGGGCTTCGCGTACCGGAGAAATGGAGTCTTGGGATACTTTGACAGGCTCCTGTGCATACACATCAATCCCTGCTACCTGAAAAAAACAGAGAAGCAGGGCAATGTATAACGGGTATGTTTTAGTTTTTTTTGCCATTTATTTCTTCAGTGAATCGAAGATTTCCATGATACGTTCCAACTCTTCTTCATTGCTGAAGGGGATGCTTATTTTTCCTTTTCCCTTTTCAGAACAGGTCAGTTGTACCTTGGTGTTAAAGAATCCCGAAAGGTGCTGTTTCAGCATATTGAATTCTTCGGGCAGTTTGGCCCGTTTCGGGGTTATCTTTTTGGTTCCGCTCTTTACGGCTTCTCCCTCGCTCAGCGATTTCACGATCTCTTCTACTTTGCGAACGGAGTATCCGTGTTCCAGAATCTCTTCGAATATTTTAACTTGTAGTTTCGGATCGCCTAATGTGATCAGTGCCCGGGCATGTCCCATGTCTATCTGCTTGTTCTGCAGTCCCATCTGGACGGGGGCGGGCAGTTTGAGCAGGCGCAGGTAGTTGGCAATGGTGGTACGCTTCTTACCAACGCGTTCGCTGAGGCGTTCCTGCGTCAGTCCGTATTGTTCCAACAGATGCTGGTAAGCGAGGGCTATTTCTACGGAGTTCAAGTCTTCGCGCTGTATGTTTTCGATGAGCGCCATTTCCATGACGTTCTCGTCATCTGCAGTGCGGATATAGGCAGGGATGCTTGTCAGTCCGGCAAGCTGCGAAGCACGGAAACGACGCTCGCCGGCGATAATCTGGTATTCGTCGTCGCTAAGCTTGCGCAGGGTGATGGGCTGTATGATGCCGATTTCGGAGATGGAATCGGCTAACTCCTGCAACGCAACCGGGTCGAATTCATGACGGGGCTGGTTGGGATTGACCGTAATCTTCGACAGCTCTATCTCATTGATAGAGGAGGAGCCTTCGGTCTTTACTTCATCCATGGAGAAGAGGGCGTCTAGCCCGCGTCCTAATGCATTTCTTTGTGCCATCTGTTTATTTACTATTTGACGATTTACAATTTAACCATACGGGATGATTTGTTTGTGCATTGTAAATATGGTATTTATCACTAATCATTAATCACTAACCACTATAATCACTTCTTTTCGTTTCTGCTTATCAATTCCTTGGCAAGTGCCATGTGGTTTTTGGCTCCGGTTGAGTCTGCGTCATAGAGAATGGTGGGCAGGCCGTAGCTGGGAGCTTCGCTCAGTTTCACATTGCGCTGGATGACGGTGTTGAATACCAATTCCTGGAAGTGGCGTTTCACTTCATCGTAAATCTGGTTGGCCTGGCGCAGGCGCGAGTCGTACATCGTCAGCAGGAAGCCTTCGATTTCGAGGGCAGGGTTCAGCTTGGACTTGATGATTTTAATGGTATTCAGCAATTTGCTGATGCCTTCCAGTGCAAAATATTCCGCTTGTACGGGGATGATTACCGAATCGGCGGCAGTCAGTGCGTTGACCGTAATCAGACCCAAAGACGGGGAACAGTCTATCAAGATATAATCAAACTCATTCTTCAGCGGAGCGAGTACTTCTTTCAGTATCTTTTCGCGGTTTTTCAGATTGAGCATCTCTATTTCGGCACCTACCAGATTGATGTGGGAGGAGATTACCTTCAGTGTGTCTATCTCCGTGTCATGAAGGGCCTCGCGTACGTCTGCACGGTCAATAATGCACTCGTAGATAGTACATTCCGACTGCTTGATGTCCACACCCAATCCTGAGGAGGCATTGGCCTGCGGGTCGGCATCTACAACGAGCACTTTCTTTTCAAGCGTGGCGAGTGAGGCTGCGAGGTTGATTGTCGTCGTAGTCTTGCCTACACCACCCTTTTGGTTAGCCATAGCAATTATTTTTCCCATAATCTCAATATTTATTGGCAGCGAAATAAGTGATAATTCCGGATAGCGCCTACAAATTTGGAGAAAGATTGCAAAAACGGTTGATAAGTCGGCTGTTTTGTTAATAACTCACAGACGTTTACCGCTGTTTTTCTTCTTGTAAATTGCGCGTAAAGCGTTCTTTCTCTGTTTAGTGGGCAAATATACGTATTTATCTTGAAATGAAGCTGATTTTTTGTCTCGCTTGCAGAAGATTAAGATTTGTAAACCAATGGAAGACATTGGCTTGGACTATTCTCTCTACTTGCATGAGATGTACATCTCGTGTTGTTTGAAACGTGCATCTCATGTTGCTCGAGATGTACATCTCATGCAGATGGACTACCGTGTGGAAGATGGTCGGGGGATAAGTTGTTCCCGGGCAGAAGGAGAGGAGCTGGTGTCAGACCAAGGCTTTGACGAACTCCCAGCAGAAGTACGCACACATCACACATTTCACTACTGTGCCCAGCAAGAATCCAAGCAGCGAGCCCAGCCCCGATTTCAAGGCCTGGTCTGTCTTGCTGCCTCCCATCAGTTCGCCGGCAAAGGCTCCGAGAAAGGGGCCGAGGATGATGCCCCAAGGCATGAAGAACAACCCTACGATGGTGCCTATGAGGCAGCCGCGCGTTCCCCACCGACTGCCTCCGCTGTATTTGCTGCCCAGCATCGGGACGAAATAATCCAGTATCTGTACAAGGACGACTGCTGCCAGCCATAAAAGTAACTGCGTGGTGGAAAACTGCGCCTTGTCCGTGAAATGTAGAAGCAACAAGCCTGCATAGGCTACGGGCGGTCCCGGAATCATAGGCAGGATGCAGCCTGCCAATCCGACAATCAGGCAGAGGATGCCCAAGATGATGAGAAGAATGTCCATAGGTGTATCGTTTCTGTTGGTGAAGATGACAGCGGTTGTTCCCTGCTACTCGAATCGGTTGTATATGACAATGGGGCGGGAGCGGCGTGTGCTCATCGACGGGAACCATATATCGTCGGCTGTGAGGCCGCATTGCTTGATGGCTTCGGCGCAGTATTCCAGTCGTCCGAAGTCGGCATCGACATTGTTTGTACCGAATGTGAGTTTGATTCCACGTGCTTTGGCGCGACGGATAATCTCGAAACTGGGAATCCGGTAGCGTGCATTGATTTCCAGAGCGATTCCATGTTGTTGCAATACATTCAATACGCGTTCAATGCGTCCGTCCGTCCAGTACTTGTCGTAATCATGCGCCATAGTATCGGGCAAGAAGGTAGGGTTGGCATAAATGTCGGCTGGCTCGTTGGTCAGAATCAGGACTGTTTGGTCGACAAGGTGGTCCATATACTGTTCAAGCGTAATGTCATCAAAGAGTGCTTCTTCGGCCCGGTAGATGCGCGAATTACGTCCCTTGTGGTCTATGATGGTCATGGCGTCGGTAAACAGGTAATCGAAAATCCCCAAAGCTTCCTGCGAGAAAGTTGCCGTCCATTTGCGTCCCTCACCTTGTACACCGCACAGGAATGGCATCCCTTTTACTTCATTAAAATAGTCGTACACTTCTTTGTCATCGGCCAGCATACGTCCTACGCCTCCTTCTCCGGCATTGGGGGCGACACCATAGTTGATACCGTAATTCATGGACATGGCGTGTGCCATTTCCTTCGTCAGCCCTCCTTTCAAGTGAACGTGATAGTCTATAACTGGGAAATCGTGCTGCTGTAGCCTGATTATCTCATCCGTGCGCTCGTCTACCGGAGCAAGCGTGTCGGCTTCGTTGCGTGCCTCCTTGGCAAGCCGTTCGATGGCGAGATTCCGGAATGACACTTCGCCGTGTATGCCTTGCAGGGCAATGGAACCTTGACTCAGCAGTTGCCGGGCGTGCTCCTCTGTGCGATATGGGTGTCCGGGTTCGGTATAACAAACAACTTCGGTTCCGTTAATGCAGACAATGATGTTTTGTCCGCGTACGGTTATCTCGAAGTCAAACCATTCTCCATCTTTTGCGAGTGAGCGATAGAGGTTGCGCACCGAGGCGAGTGAGCCGCTCTTGCGTGTGCCGTCGATGTCTCCGTTACGGAATATCACTTCATAACCGGACTCGCCGTCCGTATGAAAGAGGAGGCCTGCTTCGGAGCCGGGTTGTGTGAGGGCTTCTCCGGTGAGTCGGAAATTTTGGTATTCTTTGTCGTTGAAGAGCTTCCGGCCTTCTGCAATGACCGGGTCTGCCGTGTGAAGCGTAGATGTCCCGTCATTCCATTGGTCAAGTGGCTCGGGAGAACTGCTCCTGCCACAGCTTGTCAGGGTTGTTAGAAACAGAATAATTGCGGCAGCTGCCGTCTCGATGCGTGCAGCAATGGTAGAATGGCAAGAAGTGTTCATTATAGCATGGATTTTATGAATGATTATATTCCAATTATTGTCGGTACAAAGTTAGCCTTTTCTGAAAATATCTTTGAATACAAAAGAATTATTATCTTTGTAGTATTCTGTTTAAAGCCTTTTTAGCTACTTTTGCACGATAATAAAAAAGAAAGTTATGGAAAATCAGAGACCTTTGATATTGATTTCCAATGATGACGGCATCATTGCGAAAGGTATTAGCGAGTTAATCAAATTCCTCCGTCCGCTGGGCGAGATTGTGGTAATGGCGCCGGATGCACCTCGCTCTGGAAGTGCGTGTGCGCTGACTGTAACGGAACCTATCCACTACCAGTTGGTCCGTAAGGATGTTGGGCTGACGGTATACAAGTGTTCCGGTACGCCGACCGATTGTGTGAAGCTGGCTTTTCATACGGTGCTCGACCGCAAGCCCGACTTGGTGGTAGGCGGCATCAACCACGGCGACAATTCTTCTGTAAACCTGCATTATTCCGGTACGATGGGCGTTGTGATAGAGGGATGCCTGAAAGG
>OKZS01000138.1_pt1 | contig 11442 bp, 9 predicted proteins | sample 1609231 | NCBI WGS metagenome assembly OKZS01 (sample SAMN02675206, study PRJEB24791) | human gut metagenome, SKBSTL031 | isolation source: stool | host: Homo sapiens | place: USA | reverse complement strand
GCCATCATACAAAAAATTACATTCAGACTTATTTTTTTGACTTATGTCAAGACGTAGGGTAGATTTTGAGTGTAAACCTCACGTTTATTTTCACAACAATCCGCATTTTCAACAAATCTTTCCTTTTACTCTCTAGTTGCACTCATAATTGAGCAAGCACACAACTAACAAAAAGAAAGCAAAACAAGGGATTGAAAAGACAAACTATTGCCATTCCATCCCAAAATATACAATCACAAAAGCCAATAAGCGGTCTATTTTCGAACAATCTGCATATTTCTAACCCGAAATTACGACGTTTTTTTCAGTTAAGCCGGATTCCTCCTCGGATTTTCAGAAGCAAAAACAGCTTGAAGATACAAGTCTCACAACTTTTCTGTAACTTTGCAGCGTTTGATAATAAATAAGATAGGAATGGATTTTAAGTACGACGTTATTGTAATTGGTGCCGGACATGCTGGTTGTGAAGCAGCGGCAGCTGCTGCTAATTTAGGTTCCAAAACTTGTCTCATCACTATGGACATGAACAAGATTGGACAGATGAGTTGCAATCCGGCTGTAGGAGGAATCGCCAAAGGACAAATAGTACGTGAAATAGATGCACTGGGCGGACAGATGGGATTGGTGACGGACGAAACCGCCATACAGTTCCGAATCCTGAACCGTTCGAAAGGACCGGCCATGTGGAGCCCCCGCGCTCAATGCGACCGTGCCAAGTTTATCTGGTCATGGCGTGAAAGGCTGGAAAACACCCCCAACCTTCATATCTGGCAGGACACTGTGAGCGAACTGCTCGTCGAGAACGGCGAAGTAACCGGCCTCGTTACCCTCTGGGGTGTCACATTCAAAGCGAAATGCATCGTACTGACGGCAGGAACTTTCCTGAACGGACTGATGCACGTAGGTCGTCACCAACTACCGGGCGGCAGAATGGCAGAACCCGCCTCTTACCAACTGACAGAATCCATCGCCCGACATGGCATTGCCTACGGAAGAATGAAAACCGGTACACCGGTACGAATCGACGCCCGCAGCGTCCATTTCGATCTGATGGATACGCAGGACGGAGAATGTGACTTCCACAAGTTCTCATTCATGAATGCCAGTACGCGTCATCTGAAGCAACTGCAATGCTGGACCTGCTATACCAACGAAGAGGTACACCGGATTCTGCGCGAAGGACTTCCGGATTCACCCCTGTTCAACGGACAAATTCAAAGCATCGGCCCCCGCTATTGCCCCAGCATCGAAACCAAGATTGTCACCTTCCCCGATAAAGAACAACATCAGCTATTCCTCGAACCCGAAGGAGAAACAACACAGGAATTATACCTGAACGGATTCTCTTCTTCTCTTCCGATGGATATTCAGATAGCCGCATTGAAAAAGATTCCGGCATTCAGGGACATCGTCATCTATCGCCCCGGATATGCAATTGAATATGACTACTTCGACCCTACGCAATTAAAACATTCGCTGGAATCGAAGATTATCAGAAATCTGTTCTTTGCCGGACAAGTGAACGGAACGACCGGTTACGAAGAAGCCGGAGGCCAAGGACTGATTGCCGGAATCAATGCCCACATCAACTGCCACGGCGGAGAAGCCTTCACGCTGGCACGTGATGAAGCATATATCGGTGTATTAATTGACGACCTGGTAACAAAAGGAGTAGACGAACCTTACCGTATGTTCACCTCGCGTGCCGAATACCGCATTCTTCTCCGCATGGATGACGCTGACATGAGACTGACCGAAAGGGCTTACCGCCTCGGACTGGCTAAGGAGGATCGTTACCAGCTGATGAAAAGCAAAAAGGAGGCATTAGATCAGATTGTAGATTTCGCAAAAAACTATTCGATGAAACCGGCATTAATTAATGACGCACTCGAAAAGTTAGGAACGACTCCCCTACGCCAAGGATGCAAATTGATCGAAGTCCTCAACCGTCCGCAAATTACGATTGAGAATATCGCAGAACATGTCCCCGCCTTCCAACGAGAATTAGAAAAAGCAACCGCTGCAGATTCCGACCGCAAAGAAGAGATTCTGGAAGCGGCAGAAATACTGATCAAATATCAAGGCTATATTGACAGAGAACGAATGATAGCAGAAAAGCTGGCACGCCTCGAAAGCATCAAGATCAAAGGCAAATTTGATTATGCTTCCATTCAGTCGCTATCCACGGAAGCTCGTCAAAAGCTAGTGAAAATTGATCCGGAAACCATCGCGCAAGCGAGCCGGATTCCGGGAGTATCGCCTAGCGACATCAACGTGTTACTGGTACTTTGCGGACGATAAGCGGCAACGTTTCACGTGAAACAAAGCATTTAAAGAAACGAGATAAATCAATGATTATGAGCAAAGAAACGCTAATTAAAAGCATCCGGGAAATTCCGGATTTTCCGATTCCCGGAATCCTTTTCTACGATGTCACCACTCTGTTTAAAGACCCTTGGTGCTTGCAAGAATTATCAAACATTATGTTTGAGATGTACAAGGATAAAGGTATCACCAAAGTAGTAGGTATAGAATCAAGGGGATTCATCATGGGCCCTATCCTGGCTACCCGACTGAACGCGGGTTTTATCCCCATCCGTAAACCAGGCAAACTTCCCGCAGAGGTAATCGAGGAAAGTTACGACAAAGAATACGGTAAGGACACGGTGCAGATACACAAGGATGCACTCGATGAAAACGACGTTGTTTTACTACACGACGATCTGCTGGCAACAGGAGGAACGATGAAAGCAGCCTGCGAACTCGTGAAAAAGCTGAAGCCTAAAAAGGTATATGTAAACTTCATCATCGAGCTAAAAGACTTAAACGGTAAATCCCTGTTCGGAGATGACGTAGAAGTAGAATCCGTATTGACTTTATAAACAAATTGCTTATATTTGCAGGGCGTAGAAAAACTACGCCCTTTTTATTTCCCGCTATTTCATCTATAACGATTATGAATACAAAACCGGAGACCAAGACGAATGAATATCTGAAAGGTATTGTAAGCAACCTGCCTGAAAAGCCGGGAGTCTATCAGTACCTGAACACCGAAGGCACGATTATATACGTTGGAAAGGCTAAAAACCTGAAGAAAAGAGTCTATTCGTACTTCAGCAAAGAGCATGAACCCGGAAAGACACGGGTATTGGTCAGCAAGATTGCCGATATCCGCTACATCGTAGTCAACACCGAAGAAGATGCGTTATTGCTGGAAAACAATCTGATCAAGAAATACAAGCCCCGCTACAACGTACTGCTGAAGGACGACAAGACCTACCCCTCCATTTGTGTGCAGAACGAGTATTTTCCCCGGGTTTTCAGAACCCGGAAGATCATCAGAAACGGTTCTTCTTATTATGGTCCATACAGTCACATTCCCTCCATGTACGCACTGCTCGATCTGATTAAGCATCTATATCCGCTGCGCACCTGCACTCTGAATCTCTCTCCGGAGAATATACGGGCGGGAAAGTTCAAGGTTTGCCTGGAATATCATATCAAGAAGTGTGCAGGTCCATGCGTCGGACTCCAGTCTCAAGACGATTATCTTAAAAACATCGATGAAATCAAGGAGATTTTAAAGGGAAATACTCAGGATATCAGCCGTATGCTGCTGGAGAAGATGCAGGAACTGGCCGGTGAGATGAAATTTGAGGAGGCCCAGAAGATTAAGGAGAAGTATCTGTTGATAGAAAATTATCGGGCTAAGTCCGAGGTGGTAAGTTCGGTGCTACACAATATCGACGTTTTTTCCATCGAAGAGGACGATTCAAATTCGGCGTTCGTCAACTATCTGCATATTACGAATGGTGCCATCAATCAGGCATTCACTTTTGAGTATAAGAAGAAGCTGAATGAATCGAAAGAAGAGTTGCTGACGTTGGGCATTATTGAGATGCGGGAACGTTATAAGAGTCATTCACGAGAGATTATTGTTCCTTTTGAGCTCGATCTGGAGTTGAATAATGTCGTTTTCACCGTTCCTCAACGGGGAGACAAGAAGAAATTGCTCGATCTTTCTATCTTAAACGTGAAGCAATATAAGGCCGACCGATTGAAACAGGCTGAGAAACTGAATCCCGAACAGCGCAGCATGCGTCTACTGAAGGAGATACAGAGTGAACTGCATTTGGACAAGCCGCCTTTGCAGATCGAGTGTTTCGATAACTCGAATATACAGGGATCAGATGCCGTAGCGGCCTGCGTGGTATTCAAAAAGGCGAAGCCATCGAAGAAAGATTACCGCAAATACAATATCAAGACGGTTGTAGGACCCGATGATTATGCTTCGATGAAAGAGGTGGTCAGGCGCCGTTATCAGCGCGCTATCGAAGAGAGTTCTCCTCTTCCCGACCTGATTATTACCGATGGTGGTAAAGGACAAATGGAGGTCGTCAGAGAGGTGATCGAGGATGAATTGCATCTGAATATTCCAATTGCAGGTTTGGCTAAGGATAATAAGCATCGCACGTCAGAACTGCTTTTCGGATTTCCCGCACAGACGATTGGAATTAAGCAGCAAAGTTCTTTATTCCGTCTGCTGACGCAGATTCAAGATGAAGTACACCGCTTTGCGATTACTTTCCATCGTGATAAGCGCAGTAAACGGCAGGTTGCATCGGCTCTGGACACGATAAAAGGCATTGGAGAAAAGACCAAAACAGCCCTATTAAAGGAGTTTAAGAGCGTAAAACGAATCAAAGAGGCATCCCTTGAGGAGATCGCAAAGGTCATAGGAGAGGCGAAGGCTCAGACCGTAAAAGAAGGGCTGTAATAAGTATTAGGTATTAACCGTAGCTGTCATTCTGAGTCCTCATCACTGTACAAGAATGAATGCACAATAAGTCACCGTGACAAGCATCAGGAATGACTGGTTGTTGGGGATATAGTTCCAACGTGCAGGACATATAGATCCAATGTACAGCGTATATAGATCCAATGTACAGGGTATATATAGCTTGTGTATTGGATGTTATACCCCTCTCAATGGCTGATTGTACATTCATTCCTTATCGGTTACGAACAAAAAAAAGAATAATATAATCCTCATAGCCAGTATTATTTGCTTAGATTCTAAACTTTTTGGGCAAAAAAGCCCTTTCAAAGAAATTTTTCTCATATCTTTGCAACGTGTTAAGTTAATAAATTGATTAAGGTCGATTTTTGACTGTTTCGAATCGGGAAGTATGGGGGTACTTTCCGATTCTTTTTTTGTATGGGGTAAACTATCATATTCATAATCATTATGTTTTTAAAGATTTTGAACTTACCCGTGCAACGATCATTCAGTACTTTTAGATTCTCTACTGTAATCTTCACATTATACATTTCTACAATTTAGTAAGAGTGCAGTTGAAAGAAGAACCGTCGAAAGAATATAAGCCTTCCCACCAACGCAGATAATCATAGAAAGGCAGAATAGACTTTTTATACTTCCCCTGCAAAATGTATTTAAAGAACACGTCTTTTCGCAGAAAAGCAAAATAACAGACAAAAAAATAGCCCGAATACTTAGTAATCGGGCTATTCCATTATCTAAAAGCGATCTGCTTTTTTACTTCTTTTCCGGTCTTGGCATCAACACTTTTCTTGAAAGTTTGAATTTTCCTGTCTTCGGATCGATGTCGATCAGTTTCACTTCAATCTCATCACCTTCCTTAATTCCGGCTTCTTCTACTGTTTCCAGACGTTTCCAGTCGATCTCGGAAATGTGCAGCAAACCGTCTTTGCCCGGCAGGAACTCGATGAATGCACCGTAAGGCATGATAGAGCGAACTTTACCTTTATATACCTCACCTACTTCGGGAACAGCAACGATTGCCTTAATCATGCGCATAGCGTCTTCAATGCATTTCTTGTTTGTTCCGGAAACTTCGATGCGTCCTACACCATCTGTTTCTTCGATAGTGATCACTGCACCGGTTTCTTCCTGCATACCTTGAATGATTTTTCCACCAGGGCCGATTACAGCTCCGATAAATTCTTTAGGAATAGTCATTGTTTCAATGCGGGGAGCATGGTCTTTCAGGTCAGCACGCGGTTCGGCGATAGTCTCAGTGATCTTATCGAGGATGTGCATACGTCCTTCTTTAGCTTGATTCAAAGCGCGTTCCAGAATATCATAAGAAAGACCGTCTACCTTGATGTCCATCTGAGTAGCTGTGATACCATCTCTTGTTCCGGTTACTTTGAAGTCCATATCTCCGAGGTGGTCTTCGTCACCGAGGATGTCAGACAATACTGCATATTTTTCTTCGCCCGGATTCTTGATCAATCCCATAGCGATACCTGATACCGGTTTTTTGATCTTCACACCGGCATCCATCAATGCCAGTGTTCCGGCACATACGGTAGCCATAGAAGAAGAACCGTTAGATTCGAGGATTTCTGAAACAACACGTACTACGTACGGATAGTCAGCAGGAATCTGTCCTTTCAAAGCACGCCAAGCCAAATGACCGTGACCAACTTCACGACGGCCTACACCACGTTGTGCTTTTGCTTCACCTGTAGAGAAAGGAGGGAAGTTATAATGCAACAGGAAACGTTCTTTTCCGTGTTCCAAAACATCGTCAATGATCTTCTCATCCAGTTTGGTACCCAGAGTAACAGAAGTCAGTGATTGTGTTTCACCACGAGTAAAGATAGCAGATCCGTGAGGACCAGGCAGAGGGCCAACTTCGCACCAGATCGGGCGAATTTCCGTAGTCTTACGACCATCCAGACGCTTGCCTTCATCCAAAATAGAACGACGCATAGCTTCTTTCTCTACATCATGATAGTAACGGTCGATCAGCGCAGCTTTCTCTTCGAGTTCTTCTTCAGAGAACTGAGCCTTGAACTCTTCGCGGATAGCATCAAAAGCTTCGAAACGTTCGTGCTTATTATTATTTCCAGAAGCAGCAACGGCATAAGCCTTGTCATAGCAAGCCTCACGAACTGCCTTGCGCAATTCTTCGTCGTTTACTTCATGATTATATTCACGTTTCACCGTCTTTCCTACTTCTTCCATCAACTCCACCTGAGCCTTGCAATGAACCTTGATAGCTTCGTGAGCCACCTTCATTGCTTCCAGCAATTCAGCTTCGGATACCTCGTGCATTTCACCTTCTACCATCATGATGTTATCATAAGTAGCGGCTACCATCAGGTCCATATCAGCTTTTTCCAGTTGATCAAAAGTAGGATTAATTACAAATTGACCATCGATACGTGCTACACGTACCTCAGAAATCGGTCCGTTGAAAGGAATATCTGAAACAGCGAGTGCTGCAGAAGCTGCAAGTCCGGCCAGTGCATCCGGCATGTCTATACCGTCAGCAGAAAAAAGGATGATGTTTACATATACTTCTGCGTGATAATTATCAGGGAATAGTGGACGGAGAGCACGGTCTACGAGACGGCAAGTCAGAATCTCATAATCAGAAGCTCTACCCTCTCTCTTGGTGAAACCACCAGGAAAACGGCCGAATGCCGCAAATTTTTCTTTGTACTCTACCTGTAAAGGCATGAAATCTGTTCCGGGAACTGCATCTTTAGCGGCACAAACAGTAGCTAATAACATGGTGTTTCCCATGCGTAGCATTACAGAACCGTCTGCCTGTTTTGCCAACTTTCCCGTCTCGAGTGTGATGGTTCTTCCATCAGGTAACTCGATCGTCTTAACAATTGGGTTAATCATAAAAATTGTTTTATCTATACTTTTTCTTTCAAAATTCCTGCAAAGATATACATTTATCGTTGTAATCAGGTGGAAATGAGCTAAAAAGTTAGATGCTATATGTTTTTTTTTGCAAAATAGAGGTGAAGAAGCAGGCAAAAAGCTTTGAGTAATCTCGAAAAGACGTATATTTGCAACTCTTAAAAAACACACGAGATATGAAAAAGATAACTTTTGTAGCGCTTGCCGCACTTACCATTACAGCTTGTAGTTCCGGTCCTGAGTTTGAAGTGAACGGAGACGTATCAGGAGCCGACGGGAAAATGCTTTATCTCGAAGCTTCCAGTCTGGAAGGTATTGTCCCGCTTGATTCGGTTAAATTGAAAGGAGAAGGTACATTCAAATTCAAACAGCCCCGCCCCGAATCGCCTGAGTTTTACCGCTTGCGGGTAGACGACAAAGTCATCAACTTTTCTGTGGATTCTATCGAAACGATACAGATCAAAGCTCCGTACGTCGATTTCTCTACTGCCTACACGGTAGAAGGATCTGACAACAGCAACAAGATTAAGGAACTGACACTGAAACAAATCAATCTTCAAAAGAACGTAAACGACCAACTGAATGCGTTGCGTGCCAATAAACTGGGACACGACACGTTCGAAGAAAACCTGGCAACGTTACTGAAAAATTATAAAGAGGACGTAAAAGTGAATTATATATTCGCCGCTCCCAACACGTCAGCTGCTTACTTCGCCCTGTTCCAGAAATTGAATGATTATCTGATTTTCGATCCGCTGAACAATAAAGAGGACGTGAAATGTTTTGCGGCTGTTGCTACCAGCCTCAACAATGCATATCCGAACGCCGTACGTTCGAAAAATTTGTATAACATCGTGATCAAAGGTATGAAGAATACCCGCCAGCCACAAAGCAAGTCTCTGGAAATTCCACAAGACAAGATCATAGAAACAGGCATCATCGACATTGCTCTGCGTGACGTGAAAGGAAATACCCGCAAACTGACTGACCTGAAAGGAAAAGTAGTATTGCTGGATTTCTCCGTGTTCCAGTCACCGGCAGGAGCACCGCATAATATGATGCTTCGTGAACTATATAACAAGTATGCTTCGCAAGGACTGGAAATTTATCAGGTATCTCTCGACGCAGACGAACACTACTGGAAAACAGCTGCCGGCAACCTGCCCTGGGTTTGTGTGCGCGACGGAAACGGCGTCTATTCTACCAACGTAGCTGTATATAATGTTCGTCAGGTACCGTCCATCTTCCTGATCAACAGAAACAACGAATTGAAGCTTCGTGGCGAAGATATCAAAGACCTTGAAGCATCCGTCAAGTCACTGCTCTAAGTTGTTATAATTTAGCATATTTCATTTAAATATGTTACATAGCATCTTTTTTCACTTGACAGATATCACTTAAAAGGCTATCTTTGCAAAGAAATAATTGAGAAGAGGGTTCCAACATGTGCCATGTTGGAATTCTTTTTTGTTTATATGACCATTTTAAATAAAAAGGAGGAAAAACATCATGGCTTATATGTCAGAAGAAGGTTACAAAAAGTTAATGGCAGAATTGAAAGAACTGGAAACAGTGGAACGCCCTAAGATCTCTGCGGCCATCGCCGAAGCCAGAGATAAAGGCGACTTGTCGGAAAATGCAGAATATGATGCAGCCAAAGAAGCACAGGGGATGCTGGAAATGCGCATCAACAAATTGAAAGCGGTCATCGCAGATGCAAAAATCATAGATGAATCCAAACTAAAGACAGATTCTGTACAGATTCTGAACAAGGTGGAACTGAAGAACGTAAAGAATGGTATAAAGATGACTTATACCATCGTTTCCGAAAGTGAAGCCAACCTGAAGGAAGGCAAGATTTCCGTTAACACCCCGATCGCACAAGGTTTGCTTGGCAAGAAGGTGGGTGATGTTGCAGAAATTACCGTACCGCAGGGTAAAATTGCATTAGAAGTAGTAAACATATCCATTTAACAGTAAGGCAGGTCTCCGTGTGAGGCTTGCCTTCTTTTATCTATCAAAAGTTATGGCAACCATATTCAGTAGAATCATCGCAGGCGAAATTCCTTGCTACAAGATAGCGGAGAACGATCGTTTTTTTGCTTTTCTTGATATCAATCCGTTGGTAAAGGGACATACACTGGTAGTCCCCAAACAGGAAGTAGACTATATCTTCGATTTAAGTGACGAAGACCTCGCAGCCATGCACGTATTTGCCAAACAGATAGCCCGTGCCATCGAAAAAGCTTTCCCTTGCAAAAAGGTAGGCGAAGCGGTTATCGGTCTGGAAGTACCGCACGCTCATATCCACTTAATTCCTATTCAGAAGGAATCGGATATGTTGTTCTCCAATCCGAAACTGAAACTATCGGATGAAGAATTCAAATCCATTGCGCAAGCAATCAACTCCTCTCTATAAAACATGATGATGACATAAGCAAGCGGGCACCTTGAGAAAGGCGCCCGCTTTTTTGTATCATAACCGTCATTTTCTGATGTATATACAACTACTTCTTCAAAGGGTCCGGCGACTTATCTTTACTTTCGGCTACCTCAACCAGATATACACCAATACAGATAAAAATAATAGCGGCTGTCTGCGTCCAGCTAAAACGGTCCTGCCCCAAAGCCAGAGAAGCAATCGTCGCAACAATCAGAATCAGATAACCGTATATTGCCACAACTGTCGTTTTCAGATATTTCAAACCGACCGGAAGCAACATATAGCTGATCGTTGTTGGAAATACAAGTACAAACATCAGAATCAGGAAAGGTGTCCAATGGAACGGCATAGAAAACACCGGTGCATCGAATCCCGTAATAAATGTAACTATAATAGCAGAGACTGCCGCACCGGAAAATGTATATCTCAACATGGTCATCGCCCCGATGGAAGAAAGGATACGCTGGCTAAGTATCAGATAAACTGCATAAACGACAGAACTGAGCAGACAAAGCATATTCCCCATGAAAGCATCGGATGCCAGATCATCACTCTGCTGTGTCAGGATACAGACCAGCGCACCGATCAAACCGATCGAAATCCCGAGAATCTTCTTCCATGTCGCTTTCTCTTTATAAAAGAAGATCATAATCAGAAATACCCAGATAGGCTGAAGACTGGTAAAAATGGAACTGGACACCGGAGTTGTTTTACTCAGTCCGGCCAGATAAAGAAACATAAAGCCATACAGTCCGAATGCTCCCAACAGGAAAAGCAACCATTTATCTTTAGTAGATGACTTCTCCGGCGGCATGAACCATCCGATCACCCAGAATGCAACGGCGGCAAAGGTGCAACGAAGCGTCGCACCCGTCAACGGGCTCATCCATAAGGGAAGCAGATACTTCAAGGCATTCATATTTAAACCGCTGAATATTTTTGATACAGCCATACTCAGATTGGCTTCCAGTTTCTTATTCTTCATCTTTATTATTTCAATTGATCATTAAACAAAAAGGAATCGCGTCGCAGATAGGCCCAGAAGAAAGTAACGACCGTTATCAATAAATTGAAAATGAAAGGAAACTCCTGAGACTGAGTGTGAAACAACTTCTGGAGAAAATCGACAATAAAAGGATATAGCAGTATGGCGAGATAATTCATCATCATCACAAAAGCCAGCGCCAGGGTCGTCTTCTGAGGAAGTGCCGTATGTGTCGTTTTATCATAAAGCATAGGCTGGATAACTCCATATCCCAGCCCGACAAAAAGACACCCCGGAATAATCATCCAT
>OKZS01000137.1_pt1 | contig 11474 bp, 9 predicted proteins | sample 1609231 | NCBI WGS metagenome assembly OKZS01 (sample SAMN02675206, study PRJEB24791) | human gut metagenome, SKBSTL031 | isolation source: stool | host: Homo sapiens | place: USA | reverse complement strand
TACGAAACCAACTCCATTGAAGGCTCTAATTCTGTACTAAAACGTGACTGGGACCGTTTCTTAGGCGACATTGCCGTTGCCAACCGCATCATCGTGGGCTGTGACCAGCTCAAGGCACTCAGTGAAAGTGAACGCGGCAAGTATCAGTCACAAGCCAAGATATTCCGTGCCATGGTCATGTTCGATATGGTACGCTTATGGGGTAACTTCCCGGTCATCACTACCGTGGGCGGTGACATTACCGAAGACAACGTAGAAGAAATGTACCCGACCTATTTTCCTCCACAGAATACGGCTGAAGAGGCTTACGCCCAAATAGAGAAAGACCTGACTGAAGCAGTGGAAAACCCCAACACACCGACAAACGACACATCAGACAAGAGCATACTTACCAAATCGGTGGCACGTGCCATGCTTGCCAAGGTCTATGCAGAAAAACCTCTGCGCGATTATGCAAAGGTTATCAAATATGCCGATGAACTTGCTGCCGACGGCTTCGACCTCGTGGAAGACTTCAGCGACCTTTGGGCGTATGATACGGAAAAAAAAGACTGCCGGGTACGCAATACCAAGGAGGCAATTCTCGAAGCCCACTTTCCTCCCGGCTCCGGCAACTGGTGTACTTGGATGTTCGGCCGTAACTTGAGCAACTGGGATGAAAGTTTCACCTGGGCCAAATGGATTACCCCTTCCCGTGACCTTATCCGCCTCTATGAAGAGCAAGGAGACACGAAACGTTACAATGAATCTGTTGTATGGTATGACTGCGGATGGAGCAACTATTATCCGGCAGACCATTATGCCTTCATGTACAAATGCCGCTCTGCGTTCAACAGCATTATCTATCTGCGATATGCCGATATCCTGCTCCTCAAAGCCGAAGCAAAAATTATGGGAGAGGCTCCCGACCTGAACGGTGCAGCCGACATCATCGACCGCATCCGCAACCGCGCCGGACTGGGCAAACTTCCACAAAGCACCCGCAGCAGTAAAGAAGCATTGCTCCAAGCTTATATGGACGAACGCCGCATGGAGCTTGCCTTTGAAGGACAGCGCTGGTACGACCTTTGCCGCCTCAATAAGGTAGAAGAAGTGATGAACGCCGTTTACGCCAAAGACAGCGGCCGCCATGCACAAGAAAATCTGTTCAATGAGAACTCCTATCTGCTGGCTATTCCCCAAGGAGCCATCGACCAGAACGAAAATCTGATACAGAACCCGGGCTATTAATACTAATGAGTAATATAAAAATCAATTGAATATGAATTTAAGAAATATATTCACTACCGCATTAGGCTGCTTCACCATACTGGCAGCCTGCGGCAATGACAATGACAGTAACATCACCCCTACACCGGAACCCAAGCCAGACCAACCCACGGAAGAGGCAAAGGATGTTACCCTCTATGTAACGAACACCAGTCGTACTTATGATTTGACAAAGTCCGGGCTGGCCTTCGGCACCGGAAGCAACATGTCACCTTCTACCGTGACACTTGACCCTGCCACCCGCTATCGGAAATGGACGGTTTCGGTGCAGCCATCACCGGCTCTACCGGTTACAACCTGATGCAGATGACACAAGAGAACCGCACGAAGTTTCTGACTGAAACATTCTCGGACAAAGAAGGCTATGGCTTCAGCTATGTACGTATTGCCATCGGTTGTTCCGACTTCTCATTCAGTGAATTCACTTGCTGTGACGAAAAGGGGCTTGAGCACTTTGCCCTTCCGATGGAAGACACCAAATATGTGATTCCTATATTGAAGGAAATTCTGGCAATCAATCCTGCCGTCAAAATAATTGCCGCTCCCTGGACATGTCCGAAGTGGATGAAAGTGAAAAGCCTGGAGGAACGTGTACCCTTTGACTCATGGACCAGCGGACACTTGAACCCCGAATATTACAGAACGTATGGCGACTATTTCGTAAAATGGATACAAGCTTTCGAAAAGGAAGGCATCAAAATCCACGCTGTGACTCCGCAGAACGAACCGCTGAACCACGGTAACTCAGCATCCTTGTTCATGGGATGGGAAGAAGCCCGTGACTTCATCAAGACCGGCCTGGGCCCTGCCTTCAAAGAAGCCGGAGTTACTACAAAGATTTATGTTTTCGACCATAACTACAACTACGACAATCTGGCCGACCAAAAAAGTTACCCTACCAAGATTTATGATGATGCGGAAGCCTCACAATACATTGCGGGCGCTGCCTACCATAATTATGGCGGTAACCGTTCTGAGTTGCTGAATATCCACAAACTCTATCCCAACAAGGAACTGCTTTTTACGGAAACCTCCATCGGTACTTGGAACTCCGGTCGCGATTTGGAAGCACGCCTGCTTAACGATATGGAAGAAATAGCATTGGGAACAGCCAACAACTGGTGCCGCGGCACCATTGTGTGGAATCTGATGTTAGACAGTGACCTGGGACCGGTAAGCCCCTCAGATGGTTCTTGCAAGACCTGCTACGGTGCAGTGGATATTGACAATACAAACTATTCTAAAATTGTCCGTAATTCCCATTATTACCTTATCGGGCACATGTCTTCAGTCGTGAAACCGGGAGCTGTACGTATCGGAACGACCGGTTACACAGCCAACGGAATCACCTACTCCGCCTTCGAGAATACGGACGGTACCTATGCATTCGTATTGGCAAACAACAATGCAGATGCCAAGCGAATCACCGTAAGCGACGGCACACACTACTTTTCCTACGAAGTTCCGGCCAAAGCAGTCGTTTCTTACCGTTGGAAAAAATAAAACTAATAATTTAAACAGAAGATTATAATGAAAAGCTTAAAATACTATCTAATGGCATTGGCAGGCATAGCCATGCTGAATGCTTGCAGCGATGACGATCCGGTTCCCGGCAACCCGACAATGGACTTTCAGGCAGAACCTTCTTCAGCCTTGTTCGGAGACAGTCTGCCTTTTACAATCAAAGCTTCGGACGCAGATGTACCTCTTTCTACACTGAAAGCACAGTTATACTTCAGTGACGAAATGGTTTCCGAAACTGTAATCCGTACCAAAGTTAGCGGACAAGAGTATAACGGGAAAATATATGTTCCCTATCTGGCAAATATTCCCAACGGAACAGCTACATTGAAGTTCATTCTGCAGAACATCAATTTCACAATTACAGAAAAAAGCTATGACGTGGCGCTGAGTCGTCCGGACTTCCCCTACCTAACTCTGATTTCCGGAGACCAAGAATACCGCATGGAAAAAGTCGCAGCCAATCAGTATAGCGTGACCGGTGAATTTGCACAAAAAGTGAAAGGTTACATCAAAGCTCCTAAAGTAGGCGCCAACGGGAATGAAATCAACTTCGGATGGAGCAACGGTGCCATTACACAAGGTACCTCCAGTGAAATTACCTTCTCCAATCTGTCAGCTGGAGAATATTCCATCTCCTTCAATACGTTGACTTATGCAGCCGCTCCTTTCGTGAAACTACTGCTGAACGGTTCTGAAATGGAGATGGTGGATGATGACCATTACAGCATCGACCTCAATCTGAAGCAAGGGGACAACATCACTGCAGACATTCCCAACTTCGACCAATATTGGATAGACCCCGACTTCTTCGAAAAGAATGAAGACGGTTCGCTGAAGTTCCTGCCCATCGATGGAACTTATCGCGTCATTGCCAACCTGGCCCTGAATTATCTGGAAGTATTGAAAATGAACGGAACAAGCACCGCCACTCTGAACGATGACGGAACCGGCGCCCTTTGGATTATCGGTGACGGTATCGGTAAACCTTCCGTAGCGACCAATGCCGTAGGTTGGACTACAGAAAAAGGTCTCTGCATGTCACAGATTGAAGCGAAGAAGTATCAGGTAACAGTAGTAGCGGGAGAGCAAATCAAATCTGATGACATCAACTTCAAGTTCTTCCACCAGCAAGGTTGGGGAGGTGAATATAAAAACGATGCCTTGTCTACCACCAGTGACTTAGTATTTATAGGTGACGGTACCAACGGACGTGATGCCGGCAACTTGGGCCTCGTAGAAGGCAAAAGCCTGGAAAACGGTGTCGCTTACCGGTTCACAGTTGACGTAACGGCAGGTATCTCTTCGGCAGTTCTGACAGTAGAAAAGGTAGAAAGATAGACGGATAACACAGAAGATTAACTAAATGAGAAAGGGGCTGGCTCTATAAAAGAGTTCAGCCCCTCTTGTTTATGCAGAATATATGTTCCGGATTTAGCTTAAACCTTCTTTCGCCTCCTCTTGTGGAATACGTACCGAAGTGTAAAGCTCAAGAATGGCGGCTATCGTCAGAGACACAATCCATTCATTGCCCCTTGTAAAGAGCATGAATGCCCCCGTAAGCACCAGCAAAAGCGCACCGAATATTTGCTGTCGGCGCAGGCGTTTGACAGTGGGACTTTTACATTTGGACGGAGAATTAATTTGGGCCAAAGCAACCATCGTAGCGCCGATAGTATATATATAAGGTGAAAGAGGCCAGCCCGTGATATAAACGGCAGCTCCTGCCAAGAGCATCACGGCCCCTACTGCGAAAAGGGCGGGTATCAGTTGTTTCATTCTTCTATATCTTCTTCAAATACATAAATATCCTCATTGGGCTTTTTCATCAGATACTTCTCACGGGCAATCCGTTCGATGGCACCGGAGTCGACGGCAAGCTCATTGAGCCGTTCGGTATTCTCCTCGTATTCCTTGCGGTACTTTTCTATTTCATCGCGCAGACGGCTTTCTTCCCGGGCGTAACCCAAACGGCGTACAACACTGTTCTCATCCAGGAACCCGATAATTACAGCAAACAACGCAAGCGTAATCAGATATTTATGCTTGCGGACAAAAGACCAAAGAGAAGCAAGTTTATCCATCTCGTTATCTACTATTTAGCAATTTATCATTCATGATGGAGCTTGTCCATCATATAACTTCACGTCACAAAGATAAGAGGAATAACCGAAAGATTTCTTTTTTTTGTGTACATTTGCACAAAAAGCAAAGAATATCCCAAATATGGAAAACTATATCGTATCTGCACGGAAATATCGTCCCTCGACCTTTGAGTCCGTAGTAGGCCAACGTGCACTGACCACTACCTTGAAGAATGCCATTGCCACCGGAAAACTGGCGCATGCCTATCTTTTTTGCGGTCCAAGAGGCGTGGGAAAAACAACTTGTGCCCGTATCTTTGCTAAAACAATCAACTGCATGAGCCCCACAGCAGACGGCGAGGCATGCAACCAATGTGAATCCTGCACTGCCTTCAATGAGCAGCGCTCCTACAATATCCATGAGCTGGATGCCGCCTCAAACAACTCTGTGGATGACATCCGCCAATTGGTGGAGCAGGTACGCATTCCACCTCAGATAGGCAAATACAAAGTATATATCATTGACGAGGTACATATGCTGTCCGCCTCGGCTTTCAATGCTTTCCTGAAAACACTGGAAGAGCCTCCACGCCATGCCATATTCATCCTTGCCACTACCGAGAAGCACAAGATATTGCCCACCATCCTTTCACGCTGCCAAATATATGATTTCAGCCGGATTGGTGTGGAAGATACCGTAGCACACCTCGCATATGTCGCCTCCAAAGAAGGTATCACTGCTGAACCGGAAGCGTTGAATGTCATTGCCCTCAAAGCAGACGGCGGTATGCGCGACGCACTATCCATCTTCGACCAGGTGGTAAGCTTCACCGGAGGACACATCACCTATAAGAGCGTGATTGAAAACCTCAATGTGCTGGACTATGAATACTACTTCAAACTAACCGGATTCTTTCTTGAGAACAAAATCAGTGACGCGTTGCTATTACTGAATGATGTGCTCAACAAAGGCTTCGACGGCAGCCACTTCATCACCGGACTTTCATCCCACCTGCGCGACTTGCTTGTCAGCAAAGACCCGGCGACACTGCCGTTGCTTGAAGTGGGCGCAAGCATCCGCGAACGTTACCAAGCACAAGCACAGCAATGCCCCCTCCCTTTTCTTTACCGTGCCATGAAGCTCTGCAACGATTGTGACCTGAACTACCGTGCCAGTAAAAACAAACGGCTACTGGTAGAGCTCACTCTGATACAAGTGGCACAACTGACCGCCGAGGAGGACGACGGTGCCAATGGGCGCAGCCCTAAACAAGCTATAAAACCCATATTCACGCAGCCTGCCGCCGCTCAGCAGCCACAGGCCACTGCTGCCATGCCCCAACAAACCGTACAGCCGGCAGTACAGACAAACAGCACTCCCCAACCTGCTGCCACGCAGCATAGTAATGCAACAACTCCACATGCCACACCTGCTGCCGTATTAATGGCGCAAGGGAGAGAAGAGAAAAAAATTCCGGTCATGAAAATGTCCGGATTAGGGGTCTCCATCAAACGCCCCCATATAGAAGAGGAACAAAGAAACCCTTCATCTAACCCTACTGCCGCCCACCAAGCAGCACAACCGGAAGAAGACTACATCTTCAATGAAAGGGATTTGAACTATTACTGGCAGGAGTATGCCGGACGTATGCCCAAGGAGCAAGTAGCCATTGCCAAGCGCATGCAGAACATGCGCATCACTTTAATAAATGACACAACTTTTGAGGCTGTGGTAGACAATGAAATCGTTGCCAAGGAATTTACCGGCATGATACCCACTCTGCAAAATTACCTACGTACCCGGCTAAAGAACCGCAAAGTCACCATGACTGTCCGGATTAGTGCTCCTACTGAAAAGGTACGTGCCTATGGACGCGTTGAAAAATTCCAAATGATGGCACAAAAGAACAGTGCACTATTACAACTAAAAGAAGAGTTTGGTTTGGAACTCTATTAATCCCTTCCAATCGCCTGCATAAAGTTGCTAACAAATTGAGTATAAAGGATAAAAAAAGCATCTATTTAATTTTTTATTTATTCATTTATATTTATTTTTGCCAATAATAAACAAAAGAGGCAAACAAACATTTGAGAACAAAAATGATTATATGGATGCTATTGGGGCAGATACTGTATACTTCTGTCTTATCAGCACATACAATAGCCAATCAAGAAAAGCAGAGTATTCTGCAATCATTGGTCAAAAGACAAGTTCTCTATGATGACTCCATATCCATAGACAGTGTCATTGCGTGGAGCGAGCAACTTCTTCCCACCCAACAATCAAATGAAGATAGAACAACGTATTTTCTATTACAACTTCAATTGGCCAATGCCTATACATTGCGCGGCGATATCAGCTTAGCGACGAACCGGGCACAACTTATGTACGAAGAAGCTAAAGCAACAGACTACCAATTTGGTATGGTAGTGGCCAACCAAGCCATCGGAGACGCCTATAATACAATAGCCAACATGGGGGATAAAGCCCTGGAATCATACCAGGATGCTTTGACTGAACTATCCAACATTTCAGACCAGCATCCATATAGGGCACAGCTTCTTTTAAAAATGTCCAACGTTCTGCAACGGAAAGGACGTCTGGAAGAAGCGGAAAAAATCCTGGAAGAGCTGGAGAAAATATTATATCAGGAGCCTGACTACCCGACAGACTTCTTTTTCTGCATCGAAAAGACGAATTTTGCCATTTCCCATGGACACCTCTCACAAGACTATCTTGATGAAGCAAACATCTGGCTCCACAAAATGGACTCCATTTACCAACTGCACCCAGAGAAGTTCTATCGGTTTCACTTGGATTATACCACTGCCGCCTACTATAGAGCCATGGGAAATTGGGACAAACAATACTGGAAACAAGCTCTGGACATCTACTCCAAATTGCAAGCAGAATACTCCGGTAATAAGCGCTCCACGTATTACCGCTGGACTTCGCTGGAAAAAATCTATCTCTGTAAAATACAAGGCATGGCCATGGAAGCCTGCCGAATCTACCAGGAATTGTATCCTCCTATAGATACACTCGCTTCACAAAGCTATATCCGGCAAATCAATACGATAAAGGCAAAATACCAGGTAGATAAGGCAGAGACGGCCAGCAATAACGAATACAATAAAATCATAACCAGCATATTGGTAGGAACGATGGCATTAGTAACGTTATTTGTTCTACTTGCCATCCTACTCAAAAGGCAACGGGAAAAGGTGAAACTCTCCACCCAAAAACTGGCAACATCACGGATAAATGCCGAAAATGCCATGCGTGCAAAAAGCGTGTTCCTCTCGAACATGAGCCATGAAATCCGTACCCCACTCAATGCATTATCGGGCTTTTCATCCCTATTGACGGAAGAGGGACTGGACGATGAGACACGCCGTCAGTGCAATGAAGTTATCCAACAGAACTCAGAACTATTGCTGAAGCTTATTAACGACGTGATAGATCTATCGAGTCTTGAATTCGGCAAACTGCAATTCTGTATTGCACAACATGATGCCGTAAGCATCTGCAGAAACGTGATAGATACCGTGAACAAAGTGAAACAGACACAAGCTGAACTTACATTCACCACCGAGCTGGAAGAAATGCCCATCGAGACTGACGACTCACGCCTGCAGCAAGTCCTGATTAACCTACTGATAAATGCTACCAAATTTACCCCACAAGGCAGCATTGTCCTAAAGCTGGAAAAAGAAACGGACGACACCGTACTATTCACCGTAACAGATACCGGTTGCGGCATTCCCAAAGACAAGCAAGCCAACATTTTCCAACGTTTTGAAAAGCTGAATGAGAATGCTCAAGGCAGTGGGTTGGGGCTCTCCATATGCCAACTTATCATAGAGCATATCGGCGGACAAATATGGATTGATTCAGAGTATGCCGAAGGCTCACGCTTCTGCTTCACCCACCCCATAAGCCAGACAGGCAGAAAGGAGAATAAGAAATGAAACAGATATTTACATTGCTCATTGCCTTATGCTGGCTGTTACCGTCCGCACACGCAGATGTGCGACGGACAGAAGCCAAGGATAGCCTGCTACGTATATATCTTGCCTCCCCAGCCGATACCACCAGATTGGAAACCCTATATCAGATAGCACTGCTTGACCAACTGTCACCGACATTCATCTATTACGAGAACAAATTACTGGAAGAGGCCATCGCCCAGAAAAATATACTTTACCAGAGTGCGGCCATATATGCGCACATTATTTATTACTACAACCTATTGGACCAAAAACATGCAGAACAATGGCTGAAGAGGCTCGAACAGTTGTCTGAAGAGCACAACTACTACCGTCATTACTTCAGAGGCAAAAAGATGATGATAGAATTCTATGTCATCAGCCAGAAGATTGAATTAGCCCTCAAACAAGCACAAGACATGTACGACAAGGCTCAAAGTCTTGGCAACCATGACGGTATGCGCGAAGCATGCCTATGCCTGATGACTGGATATTTCAATACCTTACGTTACAAAGAAGGAATCACCTACCTAAACAAGGCTTTTGAACTGACAAGTCCGGATTCCTCCCTTGCCACTCAGATTGATTTATTGACAAAAGCGGTACTGGCTTACTCATATCTGCATGACAATGACAACATGTTCCGGTATCTGGAGGAACTCAACAATGCAAAAAACAGATTGCAGGAAGAAGGCACCACCGTACTGACAAACGGCTATACCAATTTGTATCTGCTCATAGATTTACAATACGCCCTTTACTATACCCGCCTTCAACGTCCTGCGGAAGCATGGGAATATTTGCAGAAAGCAGAGCGGCATCTCAGTACATCTTCATTTCTTCCTTATCGGTTGATACGTTTGGCAGCATATGCCGAATATTACCAACTGACAAAAGAATACGACAAAGCTTTGGTTTATTTAGAAGACGCCATTGAACTTGTAACCCCTATTTCACTGGATGATGCCATGATTTATGGACTTCAGAAAGCGGATATATTAGTAAAGATGGGGTTTCCGGACGACGCACTTCCTGTCTATAAACAAATAACCAAGGCAAAAGATTCGTTATATACAGTATTCTCCACCTCACAGATAGAACAGATACAAAGCCTATATAATATGGACCAACTGCTTTTCCAAAAAGAACAGCGGCAAGCCACTTTTCACCGTATCTGTCTCGTTACCTCCATCATCATCATTATAGCCTTGTTACTTTTCAACCTACATATGTATAGAAGCAGGAAGCGGCTGCAACAAGATGAGAAGGAAATGCGTAAATTGGCAATTATTGCCGAAGAAGCCAACGAAATAAAAAGCCGTTTCCTTGCCAATATGAGTTATAATATCCGTATCCCACTGAACAATGTAGTCGGTTTCTCCCAACTGCTTTCCACCGACAACGAGCTGGATGAAGAAGAGCGAAAAGAGTATTCCTGTATTATCCAAGCCAATTCGGGTGAGCTTATCCAACTGGTAAACGACGTATTGGACCTCTCACGCCTGGAAGCGAATATGATGAAATTTCAATTGCAGGATTGTAATGTAAAAGAATGGTGCAACGAACTAGGTTGTCTAATACAAATGCGTAGTGAAGGCCGTATCCTCCTGGAACTACAAGTGGAGGTAGGAGATGTACGTATCCATACCGACGTCAACCGCCTTACACAAATAGTGACAAGTATGCTGCTTTATCCGAACGACTGCAAAGAAACACGCAAAGTCAGCATGTTCTTGGTCAACCATCCGGACAAACACATCATCGCATGCCGGATAGAGAACAGTCCTATAGCCGATTCCAGGTTTGCCTCTCAAAAAGTATCAGTGCAACAGAAAATCAACCAGTTGTTCTTTGAACATTTCAAAGGTACCTATCAAACCGAGAATGTCGAAGAAGGAGAAATCGCAGTGATTACTTTTACCTATCCGACTCTTTCTTAAAAGTTGAAAATCGGCTTAAGCTCCAGCTAAAGCCAATAGTATCAGAGCAATTCGTTTACGAAATTCAAAAACGAACATTTTTCAGTCTCTGCGGTATGCTGTGTCGCTTTCTCGACTCCTTATTTAGACGACATACAAATTATACGTTTTTAATCAAGATTGATAGCAAGTAATAAAGAAAACCACTATTTTTGCCAAACGAATTAGTACTAATAATAATTTAAATCTAAAAGAAAATGGCTTACGTAATTAGTGACGATTGTATTGCTTGCGGAACTTGTATCGACGAGTGTCCGGTTGGCGCTATCTCTGAAGGTGATATCTATCATATCGACCCTGAGACTTGCACAGAGTGTGGTACTTGTGCAGATGTTTGTCCTTCTGAAGCAATTCATCCGGGAGAATAATACAATCCCAGTATCAAAAACAAAAGCGTGGGTAGATAAACTGCCTGCGCTTTTTTATATCCCCCACGTGAGATTCAGTACCTTCACCCCCCTCATTGTTATTTTCTATATACGGATAATACGTTAGTTCACAGACATGAACACTTTGTTCCATAAGTATAAAACAAAGTGTTCATATAGTAGAAAACAAAATGTTCGTATAATATAAAACAAAGTGTTTATACTGTATGGAACAGAGTGTTCGCTATAATGAAACAAAGTGT
>OKZS01000085.1_pt1 | contig 14857 bp, 11 predicted proteins | sample 1609231 | NCBI WGS metagenome assembly OKZS01 (sample SAMN02675206, study PRJEB24791) | human gut metagenome, SKBSTL031 | isolation source: stool | host: Homo sapiens | place: USA | reverse complement strand
GCCTTGCGCCATCGCACCAGCGGCAGCCATCACACAGGCTGCCATCAAAAAGAATCTCTTTTTTGTCATTGTCTTTTAAGATTAAATTAAACATTACTATTATTCATCAGTCGGGCGACACGCTGCCGTGCCCCTTCAAATTCATCCAGCATTTCATCCCACACGTCGTCGGTTCCATCAGCATTCAGTTTATACAGCTCGGGCGACTCATTGACTTTAAATATCACGCCGTCATATCTCCAACGGGTCAGGTCCTCTACGGGTGCCGACCACACCACTTGGTCACGTCCGCAATACATCCACTTGAGATTGTCGTGCGAACCATAAATATAGACACGGTACTTGCCGGGACAGTCAGGATCCTCAAACACATAGGGCTCACCATCAGGAATAAATTCCCAAAGCGGCAGATAAGGATTCTGTGCAGATAATGTAAAAGACAAGCTGATGAGACATGATAAAATCATCAGAATTTTTCTTACTTTGTTTTTCATAATCGCATTGATTTATAGAATGATACTTAAATTTATAATTGCGACAAAACTATCAATTTATCATTTTACTCTCGTGCTTTTAATGCAAATTAACATACCCACTTTCCCCGGTAAGTACTATCTTTGCTTAAAAAAGTGAAGATAGGCTGCACCTCAGCATAAAAAATGAACGCGTTCATTTCATTCTGCCTTCGGTTTGCACTATCTTTGCATCCAATTAACTGAACAATAACTAAAAAAACAAGATAACACTATGGCATTAAAAGCTGGTATCGTGGGCCTTCCCAACGTAGGAAAATCCACTCTTTTCAACTGCTTGAGCAGCGCAAAGGCACAAGCGGCAAACTTCCCGTTCTGTACAATCGACGCCCAAATGGGACAAGTGTCCGTACCCGACGAACGACTGACGAAGCTCGCCGAGCTGGTTCACCCGGGGCGTATCGTACCCGCCGTGTGCGACATTGTCGACATTGCCGGACTGGTAAAAGGCGCCAGCAAAGGTGAAGGACTCGGCAACCAGTTTTTGGGCAACATCCGCGAGTGCGACGCCATCATCCACGTGCTGCGCTGCTTCGACAATGGCAACATCGTCCACGTGGACGGCTCGGTGAACCCCGTACGCGACAAGGAAATCATCGACACAGAGCTGCAACTGAAGGACCTCGACACGGTGGAAAACCGCATCAAGCGTGTAGAGAAGATTGCCAAAGTGGGTGGCGACAAGGCGGCAAAGATAGAGTACGAACTCCTGCTCCGCTACAAGGATGCCCTGGAACAAGGACAAAGCGCCCGCACCGTCATTCCGCAGAACGACGACGAGGAACAATGCGCCAAGCAGATGTTCCTGCTTACTACCAAGCCTGTGCTCTACGTCTGCAACGTGGATGACGTCAGTGCCGCCAGCGGCAACCAGTACGTAGAGCAGGTGCGTGAAGCCATCAAGGGCGAGGATGCGGAACTCATCATCATCTCCGCCCAGACCGAGGCCGACATCGCCGAACTGGAGACATACGAAGAAAAGCAGATGTTCCTCGAAGACCTGGGACTGAAAGAAAGCGGCTGCAACCGTTTGATTAAAGCTATCTACAGCCTGCTGAACCTCGAAACCTTCATCACTGCCGGAGAGATGGAAGTAAAGGCATGGACCTATCGCAAGGGATGGAAAGCACCGCAATGCGCCGGCGTTATCCATACGGATTTCGAGAAAGGGTTTATCCGGGCAGAGGTCATCAAGTATGAGGATTATATCAAGTATGGCAGCGAAGCAGCCGTGCGCGAAGCCGGAAAGTTGGGTGTGGAAGGCAAGGAGTATGTGGTGCAGGATGGGGACATCATGCACTTCAGGTTCAATGTGTAATGATATTCATTCCAGATGGCAATGTACAAAGAAAGTACATTGCCATTTTCTAATAAACTCCATACAATAACAATACTGTGAAACAGATTATCTTCCTTTTATTCTTATTGTCCTATACTGCCGTTTATGCACAACAGCAAGACTCAGTAACCATTCACGGACGGGTGACTGATTACAACGGACAGCCGATAGACAGTGCCAGTGTCTGGTGGCAAAACCCGCAGTTCAATGACATCATAGAAGCCATAACCGACAAAGACGGGCATTACACGGCCCGTATACCCAAAGGGAAATATCAAAGTGCAGCCTCTATTTATCTGCCCTCCTATGCGCACATTGCCATGAAAAGCGGGCTGCCCGAGACTGAACACCGCCTGGAGTTCTGGGCCTGGGATTTCATCGCCGACCGCGACACTACACTCGACATACGTTATCATCGTATGGAAGCTTATGGCCTGCGTGCTTTCTGCATCCCCGGAGCCATGCCTACTTATCAGATATACGTCCGTCCCATGAGCTTGACACGTACCTACCAATGGATGAAAGAAACAAAGCCCGAGTCATTGGTACACGGTGAAAACCTGAGTGACATTGAGCAACAAGAACAAAACAAAGAAGCCAGAGAATGCCAGATGGCTCCCCGCCCCGGGCAACTGAAAGTCACCGTCTGGATAGACGGCGAGAAAGTCCCCGTGCTGATGAAGCAGGAAATAAAAGAATATTTCGACAGCAACGAATATGGCAACGCCTATCTATTGACAGTAGACATGCCCAAGCATCCCAAAAAAGACCTTCCCTACCGTATCTTCAAAGTAGAGCTGGAAGACATGGAAAACGGTGACCGGGGCGAAGGGCTTTACTATATGGAAAAGGAAAACTACGTTCAATAAACCATACACAACAAATGGCAAACAGTAATCTGAAATACCTCATAGCAGGTACCGGCGGCGTAGGCGGAAGCATCGCCGCCTTTCTTTCATTATCCGGCAAAGACGTCACTTGCATTGCACGTGGCGAACACCTTGCCGCCATACGCGGGAACGGTCTGCAACTGCACTCCGATTTGAAAGGTGAACATTGTCTGAAAGTGGCGGCATTTACCGCAGAAGAATTCCAAGGCAAAGCGGATGTTATCTTCGTCTGCGTCAAAGGTTATTCCGTAGACTCCATTACGGAACTCATCAAACGTGCCTCACACGAGCGTACAGTGGTAATCCCCATCCTGAATGTTTACGGAACCGGTCCCCGTATCCAGCGGTTGGTCCCCGGCGTCACGGTGCTCGACGGCTGCATCTACATCGTAGGATTCGTATCCGGACGGGGAGAAATCACGCAGATGGGAAAGATTTTCCGGCTCGTCTACGGAGCACACCGCAGCACGATTGTTTCCCGTGAAACATTGGAAGCCGTGCAACGCGATTTGCAGGAAAGCGGCATCAAAGCCGACATCTCCGACGACATCGACCGGGACACATTCGTCAAGTGGTCGTTCATCTCCGCTATGGCAGTCACCGGAGCCTACTATGACGTGCCTATGGGCGAAGTACAGAAACCGGGGAAGGTGCGCGATACCTTCATCGGACTGTCACAAGAGAGCGCAGCTTTGGGCCGAAAATTGGGTATAGAATTCAAGGAAGACATCGTGGAGTACAACCTCAAAGTAATAGACAAACTCGCCCCTGAAAGTACCGCCTCCATGCAGAAAGATATGGCCAAAGGACATCAGAGCGAAGTACAAGGCTTGTTGTTCGACATGATTACGGCTGCAGAGGAACAAGGGATTGAGGTGCTGACGTATAGGATGGTGGCGGAGAAATTCAAATAAACTGCCACGATGAACTGCCAAACGAGATAATTTCATACCTTTGTCCCGAACAACCCCGTAATTCAGTAATTTAATTCTTCATAAATATGTTATCATTACTCACCATCAACTGGAATCCCGACCCCGAACTGTTCAAGTTCTTCGGCATATCCATCCGCTACTACGGACTGTTATGGATTATCGGTCTTGCTCTTGCCTACTTCATCGTGCAACGCCAGTATAGCGACCGCAGAATAGACGAAAAGAAATTCGAACCTCTCTTCTTCTATTGCTTCTTCGGCATACTGATAGGCGCACGACTGGGCCACTGCATATTCTACGACTGGGCCTACTACCAGGACCATTTCCTCGAGATGATTCTCCCCATAAAAATCCTGCCGGACGGCAGTTGGAAGATGACGGGCTACACCGGCCTTGCCAGCCACGGCGGCACGCTGGGCCTGATTATCGCCCTTTGGATGTACTGCCGCAAGACGAAGATGCACTACATGGACGTGCTCGACATGATAGCTGTTGCCACTCCCATCACCGCCTGCTGCATCCGCCTTGCCAACCTGATGAACTCCGAAATCATCGGCAAACCGACCGACATGCCCTGGGCATTCATCTTTGAACGCGAAGACATGCTGCCCCGCCATCCGGCACAGCTCTACGAAGCCATCGCCTACTTCATCTTCTTCTTAGGGATGGTCTGGCTATACAAACGCGGACAGAAAAAACAAGAAACCAAACTTGAAACAGACTTCAGCACCACCAAGCGGAAATCAACCACCGTGCAGGCCGAAGCCTCCCTGCCCTATCACCGCGGTTTCTTCTTCGGACTCTGCCTGACGGAGATTTTCACCTTCCGTTTCTTCATCGAGTTCCTGAAAGAAAACCAGGTGAACTTTGAGGACAGCATGACGCTGAACATGGGCCAGTGGCTCAGTATCCCGTTTGTGATTATCGGGGTATATTTCATGTGTTTCTACGGGAAGAAAGCTTCCAAATAAACATTTCAGCCCTACATAAGCAACATACCCACCCCTTTCATCTGTGTGGATTTCTCTACTTTTACGGCATCGAAACAGTAACCGTAAATCATATATTTATCATGAAAGAGAAACAACTGATGAAAGGGGCAGCTTTTATGCTGCTAGCAGCAACTGCCATCCCGCCCGCACATGCCCAACTGAAAACAAATGCCGGCGTGCAATACCTGCTTTCCCAGTCGAAAGACATGAGCCAGGATTTTCTGGACCTCAGCAACACCTATTTCTTTGCCGACAGCCTGGTATCGTTCGACACCTCCACCGGCAAGGGGACTGTCCAGTGGAAACGCCAGCAACTGATGCCCCGCCAGGCATTCAATGCAAACACCTACCTGCACCAGCCCCTCCAGTCGCTGGACTTCCCGGAGACGGCCTACGACAACAATCCACAACTGACGTTCACCGTCGAACCGGTCAGCGAACGTACCCTCCGCATCCATATGCTTACCTCGCCCATCGTACCGAAAGAAGATGCCGATGACCCCATGCTCATAGGAAAGCCTGCCGACGGACGCTCCTTCTGGAAAGCCGAGAAGACGGATAAAGGTACCCTGTACACCTCCCGATACGGCAGCCTGCTCATCGAGAATTACCCCTGGCGCCTGGTGCTGAAAGATGCCGACGGACGCCTGCTGACACAGACTCGTTGCTGGAGCGACAACGACTCCACACAGGTCAAGGTACCTCCATTCAGCTTCATCAAGCGCGGCTCGGACAACTCACGCAGCATCAATCCCGTATTCAGCCTCGCGCCAAACGAGAAAATCTACGGTTGCGGCGAGTCCGCCACCGCACTGAACAAGGCCGGGCAGAAGGTCAACCTCTTTGTCACCGACCCGCAGGGCCCCGAAACCCCGGACATGTACAAGCCTATCCCCTTCTTTTTCAGTAACCGCGGCTACGGCATGTTCATGCACACTTCCGCCCCCGTGACCTGCGACTTCGGCTGTTCCTACATCGGAGCCACCAAACTCTTCATGGCAGACGAAGCGATGGACATCTTCATCTTCCTGGGTTCGCCGAAGGAGATGCTGAGCGAATACACCGCACTGGTAGGACGGCCCGAAATGCCCCCCTTGTGGAGCTTCGGCACCTGGATGAGCCGCATCACCTACTTCAGCGAAGCAGAGGGCCGCGATGTAGCCCGGAAACTGCGTGAGAACAAGATACCGAGCGACGTCATCCACTTCGATACCGGTTGGTTCGGCGTGGACTGGCAGTGCGACTACGCCTTTGCCGCCGACCGCTTCGACAATCCCCGGCAGATGCTCACCGACCTAAGGTCACAAGGCTTCCGCACCTGCCTCTGGCAACTCCCCTACTTCACTCCGAAAAACAAGTTCTTCCCCGAGCTGGTGGAACGCGGTCTGTACGTACGCAACGGTAAGGGGCAGCTCCCCTACGAGGACGTGGTGCTGGACTTCACCAACCCCGAAACCGTACAGTGGTATCAAGAGAAGCTCGGCAACCTGATTGAAATGGGTGTAGGCGCCATCAAAGTAGACTTCGGTGAAGGTGCTCCGCTGGATGCCATCTATGCCAACGGCCGTAGCGGACTATACGAACACAACCTCTATCCCCTGCGCTACAACAAGACCGTGGCCGAGGTAATCAAGAAGATACACGGTGAAAACATTATCTGGGCACGTTCCGCATGGGCAGGCTCACAACGCTATCCATTGCACTGGGGCGGTGACGCCGCAACCACCGAAACCGGTTTCGAGGGAACCATCCGCAGCGGCCTCTCCATCGGACTGAGCGGATTCTGCTTCTGGAGCAATGACATAGGCGGCTTCGTGACCCAAAGCCCCGAAAGCCTCTACCGCCGCTGGCTGCCCTTCGGCTTCCTCACCAGCCACAGCCGCGTGCACGGAGCACCTCCCACTGAGCCGTGGTACTACGGGAAAGAGTTCACAGACTATTTCCGCCGTTGCGCCGAGCTGAAGTACAAACTGATGCCCTATGTATACGCACAATCCAAAGAGTGCACCGAGAACGGCTGGCCGATGCTCCGCGCCCTGCTGCTGGAGTATCCCGACGACCCGGGTGCATGGCTGGTAGAGGACGAGTACATGTTCGGCTCCAATCTCCTCGTGGCCCCCATGCTCGAAGAGGGCAGCGGACGGGATGTCTACCTCCCCGGACGGCAGAAATGGATAGACTACCAGACCGGAAAGGTGTATGCTCCGGGATGGAACCATATTGAATGCGGCACCCTGCCCATCGTCATTCTTGTAAAGGACGGTTCGGCCATCCCCCATATCCCCGTGGCACAATGCACAGACCAGATGAAGTGGGACAAGATTACGTGGAAGAAGTATCTGGCAGACGAAAAGAAAGCTGAAGGATTGCTCTGCCTGCCGCAGGACGGACAGTTACAACGGATATCAATCCCATAACCGATATATCAAACACATTAAACCCTAATACCCCATGCGAAACAAGTTATTGTTCCTCGCCTTGCCCCTGCTATTCGGCTTACAGGCAAGCGCACAACACACACAAGCCTTTCAAGATACCACGCTCACCGACGAACAGCGCGTGGAACATCTTCTTTCCATCCTGACATTGGATGAAAAGATAAACCTTCTTTCCACCGACCTCGGTGTCCCCCGCCTCAACATTCCCCGTTGCGGACACTACGAAGGACTGCACGGGCTGACCCTCGGCGGGCCTGCCATGTGGGGCGGACGCCAAAGAACGGAAGACGGGAAAGTAGTCCCTACCGACTGCCCCCCCACCATATTCCCCCAGTCCTACGGTCTGGGCTCCACATGGGACACCGATTTGGTGCAGAAAGTAGCGGAACAAGCCGCTGAAGAAGCCCGCTACTACATGCAGACCACCGGTAACAAGCGTCATGCCCTCGTGATGCGCGCTCCGAATGCCGACCTTGCCCGCGACCCGCGCTGGGGACGTACCGAGGAGAGTTTCGGAGAAGATGCTTTCCTCACCGCCCAACTCACCATTGCCAGCGTACGCGGCCTGCAAGGCAATCATCCCCGCTACTGGAAAACTGCCTCTCTGATGAAACACTTCCTTGCTAATAGTAACGAGGACGGACGGGACAGCACTTCCTCCGACTTCGACACGCGGCTGTTCCATGAATACTACGCTTATCCTTTCTATAAAGGCATCACCGAGGGAGGCAGCCGTGCCTTCATGGCCGCCTACAACAGTTGGAACGGCATCCCCATGTCCATCCATCCCTGCCTCGAAGAGATTACCCGCAAGCAGTGGGGCAACAACGGTATCATCTGTACGGACGGCGGTGCCCTGAAACTGCTGATTGAAGCGCACAAGAGTTTTCCGAGCTTTGCGGAGGGTGCTGCTGCCGTAGTAAAAGCCACCACAGGACAATTTCTCGACGCATACGTTCCTTACGTCAAGGAAGCTCTGGAAAAGGGATTACTGACCGAAGTCGACATCGACAAGGCTATCCGCGGGAACATCTTCGTCGCCCTCAAGCTCGGCTTGCTGGACGGGGACAACTCCCGTAACCCTTATCTCTCTATCGGAAAGAACAGTACGGAGACACCGCCTTTCATGACAGCAGAAGCCCGCAGGCTGGCACGGGAAGTCACCGCCAAGTCCGTGGTGTTATTGAAAAACAAAAAACTCCTGCCACTCGATGCCGGAAAGCTGCGTAAAATAGCCGTTATAGGCCCGTATTCGGACAAAATCGTGCAAGACTGGTATAGTGGTACCCCGCCTTACGAAACAACGATTCTGAGTGGCATACGCAATGCTGTGAAAGAAGGAACCGAAATCATCCACGCCGAAGACAACCGCATGGGCCAGGCAGAAAAGGCTGCTGCAGCCGCCGACGTTGCCATCGTGTGTGTAGGAAACCATCCTTACGGCACGCGTGCGGACTGGAAGTTCTCTCCCGTCCCCAGTGACGGCCGCGAAGCCGTGGACCGCAAATCGCTGATGCTGCCCGATGAAGACTTGGTGAAGCTGGTGCTCAAGGCCAATCCCAATACCATACTGGTGCTCGTCAGCAGCTTCCCCTACACCATCAACTGGAGCCAGGAGCACGTGCCTGCCATCGTCCACATCACCCACTGCAGTCAGGAGCAGGGCAACGGACTGGCCGACGTACTCTTCGGCAAGGTGAATCCAGCCGGACGTACCGTACAGACGTGGGTGAAAGACATCACTGACCTACCCGACATAATGGACTACGACATCCGCAACGGACGCACGTATATGTACCACCAGGGCCCGGTGCTCTATCCTTTCGGCTATGGTCTGAGCTATTCCGACTTTGCATACGAGAAGATTGAATCCGTCAAGCAAGACAAGAAGAACATCCGCGTGACGGTATCAGTGAAGAATACAAGCGGACGCGACGGGGAAGAAGTTGTGCAGCTCTATGCCAGCTATCCGGACTCCAAAGTGGAACGTCCCTCCAAGCAGTTGCGCGCCTTCAAGCGTATCCCCATCAAGGCTGGTGAAAGCCGGGAAGTGACGCTTACCGTTCCCAAGGAGGAGCTCGGCTATTGGAACGAAGAAAAGCAGATGTTCGTTGTAGAACCCGGAACGGTGAAGCTGCTGATAGGGGCTTCATTGGAAGATATACGGTTGGAGGGAAAAGTCAAACTATAAGAAACCAGCCGTGTTTTGAAACAATCCGGATGAGGATGTGTCGAAACTGGTATTCACCACCGATTACACAGATTTACACAGATAAGCATCTTTGATTATCAGTAGATTAAGCTCATTCTGTGTTAATCCGTGTAATCTGTGGTGAATTTTGACACACCCCCATTTTTTTAAGTATCAACACAGCCATTTCCTTCTTCCATATTTTTCTTTCCGCAGAAAAACAAAAACATTCAGCCCTCTCAGACTGTTACATAGAAAAACAATATATCACTCCTGATAAAACCACACGATAATGAAATCACAACTCTTTGACATCAGAAGAGAATATAAGAAAGGCAGGCTGACACCGGGTAACCTCAACGACAATCCCTTTGAGCAATTCGACCATTGGCTGAACGATGCTATCCATAGTGATGAGTACGAGCCCACCGCCATGACGGTAGCTACAGTCTCGACAGACGGGCATCCTTCTACACGCACAGTGTTGCTGAAAGGGGTGGAAAATGGCCGTTTCATCTTCTTCACCAACTACGAAAGCAGGAAAGGCCGGCAACTGACTGCAAATACGTATATATCCTTATCTTTCGTATGGCACAAACTGGAAAGGCAAATACACATTGAAGGAAAAGCTGAAAGATGCGCTCCTGCCGATTCTGACGCCTATTTTGCAAGCAGGCCTTACAAAAGTAAAATCGGGGCGAGGATTTCACCCCAAAGTCACGTCATCGGCAGCCGTATGGAGATAATGCGCGCGTTCGTCCGCGAAGCGGCAACATGGATAGGGCAAAGTATCAAACGTCCCGACAACTGGGGAGGTTTTGCCGTCACCCCTTTCCGTTTTGAATTCTGGCAAGGACGGGAAAGCAGGCTACACGACCGTTTCCTCTATTCCCAACAAGCGGATGGCAGCTGGAAAAAGGAGAGGCTGGCTCCCTAAATACGGACAGGGAAACACTTCTCATCACAAATAAATCTTAAAAGGAGGAACAAAGCCACAGAAACGCTGTTTGAAGGGGAAACTCTAAAAACAACAGTTATGAATTACGGTATCAGTATTCTTTTCAGGGCTATACCCTTGTTGATGGCCCTTTTCTGTTTCGGCTACGGAGCCTTTGTGCTCCACGAAGGACTGGACTCGGCAAAATTTGTGGCCGGTCCGGTAGTATTTTCCTTAGGGATGATTTGCATTGCCTTGTTCGCCACAGCGGCAACAATCATTAGACAAATTATTCATACCTACAATCCGATAGCCAGATACGTACTTCCGGTTATTGGTTACCTGGCAGCCGTACTCACAGTAATCTATGGTTGGAATTATATGCACGAAACTGCCACGGCAAGCAATTTCGTAGCAGGACACGTGATTTGCGGAGTCGGTTTCATCACAGCTTGTGTAGCTACCACAGCCACAGCCTCCACCCGCTTCACCCTCATTCCCGCCAACTCGGAACGTACCGACCAGCTACAACCTGCCGATGCATTCAATTCCTCCCAGGGATATATCCTGATAGCAGTTGCCACCCTTATGGCAGTAATGGCATGGATATGGGCCTTCTGGCTATTGTCAAAAAGCAGCGAGCACAATGCATATTATGTAGCAGGCCATGTCATGGCAGGACTTGCTTGTATCTGTTCCAGCTTGGTGGCGCTGGTTGCAACCATCGTCCGCCAGATACGCAACAACTATACAAAGTCTGAACGGAAACAATGGCCGGCCCTTGTTTTGATAATGGGCAGCATCAGCATTCTCTGGGGACTTCTGGTCTTGGCCAACAGCAATCCGGCACTCTCCTCCACAGGATATATTATGATAGGCCTGGGACTGGTATGCTACAGCATTTCCAGCAAAGTCATACTACTTGCCGCCATCTGGCGGAACACTTTCAAGCTGGCCAACCGCATCCCGCTGATTCCGGTCTTCACGGCCCTGGCTTGTCTGTTTCTCTCCGCCTTTCTGTTTGAGATGGCAAGCCTGCACAATGCCTATTTTGTCCCTGCACGCGTACTGGCAGGTTTGGGAGGCATCTGCTTTACATTATTCTCCATCGTAAGCATTCTGGAGAGCGGTACATCTAAGTAGACATTTTCCCGCCATTGGCCTGAGCATCGAGGAACAATTCCACACGCTCGGCATGGTGGGCCACATAAGCTGCCGGACCGGTATCCCCGGAATCAAGAATATCGCGGACCACATCCGCCTTATTCTTGCCGGTAATAAAGAAAATAAGATTCTTCGCAGCAAACAAAAGGCAGCCGGTCATGGCTATGCGTTTCTGCCCATTATAGGGATTGACACTCACCTCATAAGGATGAAAGGAAGAAAGCAGATATTCCTGCCCCGGAAAGATAGAGGAGGTATGCCCGTCGTCTCCAGCACCGAGCAAAACGACATCGAAGGCCGGGAAGCCACCCCAAAGCGGAACCGTGCGGCAAACCAGCGTCGAATAGTTCTTTGCTTCAATCTCCGGGCGGTTCACTCCATAAATAGGATAAACGTATTCATCAGGCATGCCTACTTCATCCAACAGCAAACGGCGCATGGTACCATAATTGCTCTCATAATCCTCTGCCGGCACACACCGTTCATCCACCCAATAAATCCGCATCCGCATCCAAGGAGTCACCTCCTTGTACTCGTTGGCCCAAATGTCAAACATCAGCGAAGGAGTACTTCCCCCACTGAATGCAAAATAAAAGGTCTTTTCCGGCTCACGCTCCATCATCGCAATCAAATGTTCAATCAACGCATGTGCCGTAGCTGTAGCCGAATGGTAAACATAACTTTTCATAACTCGCAATATTCATCTGTATTAGTCAAATTCTTACACGGATTGGTCCACTCAGCACCATGTTCGTGCATCATCGCTTCACTTTCCAAAGGTCCCCACGTACCTACGGGATACCCATATAAAGGAGCATCCGTATGCTCTTTCCAATAGCGCAACACGGGATCGAAAAAGCGCCATGAAGCCTCTACCGCGTCGCTGCGGGTAAAGAGTGTAGGGTCACCTTGTATGCAGTCCTCTATCAGACGGGCATAGGCATCGCCGGTAGGCAGCCCGCCCAACTGGTCATAACTGAAGTCCATCATCACCTGCTTCACGTCAAATCCCGGTCCGGGAGTCTTCATGCCGAATTTCAGCACAATGCCTTCATTGGGCTGCAGGCGGAGAATCAGCTTATTCGCACGGGGACAATGTCCACCCTCGCAACGAAACATCTGATGGGGCGTCTCACGGAAATGTACAACAATCTCAGTCACCTTTGTCGGCATTTGTTTGCCGGTACGGATATAGAAAGGAACACCCTTCCACCGCCAGTTGTTAATACCGATTTTCATGGCAATATACGTTTCGGTACGCGAATCAGGTGCCACGTTCTTCTCTTCCCTATACCCGGCTTTCGAGCCCAAAGCCGTATATTGTCCGCGGACAATGTGTTCCTCCAAATCCTCCTCTGTCAAGGGGGCCAATGACTCATAGACCTTCACCACCTCGTTGCGGAAATTATCGGCATTGAAAACGGCAGGCGGTTCCAATGCAGTGAGCGCCACAAGCTGTATGAGGTGGTTTTGTACCATATCGCGCAGGGCTCCGGCACCTTCATAGAATCCGCCACGTCCTTCGATACCCAGATTCTCTACGGCTGTAATCTCCACATAGTCTATATAATTACGGTTCCATAGCGGTTCGAAGATTCCGTTGGCAAAACGGAAGGCGAGAATGTTCTGCGCCGTTTCCTTACCCAAAAAATGGTCGATGCGGTAAATCTGATGCTCCTTGAAAACGGAAGCATAAATGCTATTCAGCTTTCTGGCTGACTCCAAATCGTAACCGAACGGCTTTTCAACGATGATACGCGTATCAGGACGGTTCAGACCGGCCGCCTTCAAGTGCAAGGGAATGACACCGTACAAGGAAGGTGGAGTAGCCAGATAGAACAGCAGGTTGTCCGGTTTCTGCTCACCGGTAAACTCTTGTAAACGTCCGTCCAGCAGATGATAGCCTTCAACCTCGGCGGGATCCAATGTCTGGTAATGCAGATGACTGCAAAAATCCCTCATTTTATCTTCCACCTGCTCTTTGGAAGCTACGAACTTACTCAATTCACTCATTATATATTCTTGGTAACGGGCATCCGTATACTCGGTGCGTCCTATCCCCAGAATGGAGAATCCTTCCGGCAACCGCCCGCCACTATATAAAGTATAGAGCGCCGGCATCAGTTTGCGCTTCGTCAAGTCACCCGAAGCGCCGAATATAACAATCACTAATTTATTCATCATCTTCTCCCCCTTTCTCACACATTGTACGTACCCGATTTCGTATCTCCTCCGTGTCCCGTCCAATTTTCATGGAAAAACTGTCCACGCAACTCGTCTGTCCTTTCAAAGGTATGCGCACCAAAATAGTCACGTTGCGCCTGAATCATATTGGCAGGCAACTTGGCAGACACCAGCGAATAGAAATAATTCAAGGCGGACGAGAATGCAGGCACCGGAAGTTCCTCTTTCATGGATTGTGCCACCAGATGTTTCCAGCCGGAAAGCAACAGCTGCATTTCATTTTTGAAATAAGGAGCCAACAGCAGATGTTTGGGCTTGTCTTTTGCCTCGAAAGCCGTAGCTATGTCGTTCAGGAAAATACTACGGATGATGCAGCCGCCCCGCCACATGCGGGCGATGGATGCCAAATCGAGGTTCCAGGCAAAAGCGTCGGATGCACGCTGCAACACGGCGAATCCCTGAGCATATGACACTAATTTGGAAGCATAGAGTGCGGAATAGATATCCTTCACCATCTCCGACTTGTTGTACACCGCCTGCGAGCGTCGGCATACAAATTGCTTGGAAGCCGTTTCACGCAAGCCCTTCTGTGCCGACAAACTACGTTCGAACACAGCCGTAGCAATCAGCCCCAACGGCATGCCCAGCTCCATCGCATTGATAACGGACCACTTGCCCGTACCTTTCTGTCCGGCGGTATCCAATATCTTATCTATCAGGTAACCTCCTGATTTGTCCTTATGACGCAGTATGTTGGCGGTAATTTCAATGAGATAGCTACGCAACTTACCCTCATTCCAATCAGCAAAGATTTCCGCCATCTGTCCATTGTCCAGACCAAGCAGATTCTTCATCACCCAATAAGCTTCGGCAATAAGCTGCATATCTCCATATTCGATACCGTTATGTATCATCTTGACGAAATGACCGGAACCGGCAGGACCAATCCACTGGCAGCACGGAGTACCGTCAGATGCTTTTGCCGCAATACTCTGCAGGATAGGCTTCACCTCAGGCCAGGCACTTTCAGATCCTCCGGGCATGATAGACGCGCCGTTCAGCGCTCCTTCCTCTCCACCGGAAACTCCAGCTCCCACAAAACGGAAGCCTTTCTTTTCGGCCAATGCCACACGCCGGTTGGTGTCCTCATAATTGGAATTACCACCGTCAATCAGGATATCCCCTTCGGACAAATGGGGAAACAGCTGTTCCATCAGTTCATCCACCGCACTGCCGGCACGAACCATCATCATT
>OKZS01000078.1_pt1 | contig 15440 bp, 16 predicted proteins | sample 1609231 | NCBI WGS metagenome assembly OKZS01 (sample SAMN02675206, study PRJEB24791) | human gut metagenome, SKBSTL031 | isolation source: stool | host: Homo sapiens | place: USA | reverse complement strand
TATCTCGCGGTCGAACATGTCGCCCAGCTGCCCGATGGCACGGTTGCGGCTCTCCTGACGCTCTTCCATCTCCCCATGCTCGTAGGCTTTCAGCTTGTCGCCGATAATCTGCCGGTTCGCCTTGTCAGCGTCGGGCATCTCGGTGTTGTATCCGTCCGTTCCCGGCGGTTGCTCCTTGCCGGAGGACGGGGCGAATATCAGCCACATCGCCCCGATGAACACCAACACCATAGCGGGCAGCACGATCATCTTCTGCCGTTTCAGCCGTTGCGCCTCTGTCAGCGGTTCGCGCTCCTTTTTCGGTTTCCCCGTTTCGGGAGCAGCTTTGTTCTCTTTCGTCGGTTCATTCTTTGTCTGTTCCATATAAATAAGGTGTTAAGTGATTGCCTGTTTCCGCCGGGGTCGGCAGTTCCACCCGTCCGGCGTGTCCCGTTTCCATATGTGAGCCGTCGTTCCTGCCGATGTCATAGACGGCTCTGCCGAAGGTGTAAAGGGCAAGCACCGCGAAGGCGGCGAACATCCCCAGCACGATGCGGCGGCGTGTTTCCGGCGGCAAGCCGTCCAGATACCCTTTGAGACTTGCCGCCAAGCGTTTCCGTTTGTCGTGGAGTTTCCAATACATGCCCCACATTGATTTTCTGATACTTTTCATGTCCTGTTACCGTTTGATAGTCTGTAAATCCTTGTTCTCAATGATGGTGAAACCCTCGATGGTAAAACCGTTCGGGTTGTCATCCGACCGCGATGCGTTCAGCAGGCGGCAGGTGGTCACGAGGCTGCGCTCGGTGACGTTGCTCTGCCGGATGATTTTCTGTGTGGCGTAGGTCACGGCACGGTAGGGATAGGCGTTGAAGTCGCACACCACGCTGTCCACCTTCAGCACTTGGTTGATGTTCCCGGCGATGATGCGGTTGTAGTACCCCTTCTCCGCGAAGTCCGAATAATAGTGGTACACGCTCTTGTCCGCCAGCAGCAAGGCACGTTTCACGTTGTGTTCAATCGCGCTTTTTTCAGGTGATAGCGTGAAGAACATCTCGTGGAAACGGCGCACATGTTCCCGTGCCTCCGCCGGGCGGTTCTGCGACAAATCCTGAGACAAGGCGAGCATCAGGCTCTTGCCGTTGTCCAGCACATAGATTTTCTCCCGTTGCTTCTCTGCGAAACGGTAGGAGTTCCACACGCTCCACACCGTCACCACGGCGCACAGCGAGAGGAAGACGATACCGAACAGGCGTATCTGCCTGAACGACGATTCGATGTTTCTAAGTGATTTGAATTCCATTTATATTTTCCAATTTATGATTGCACATTGATTATTTCAGCAATTTGCCGACACGTCCGACTGCGTTTCCTGCGGCTGCACCCGCCACGCTGCCCGCCATGCTTCCGGCTCGTCCCGCCATCTGGTTCACGTTGCGACCGTAACCGCCCATGCCTCCGGCTTGGATAATCCAGCCGGCAACGGTGGGAATGGTAAAGTAGCCGATGATGCCGATGCAGAGGAATACGATATACACCCCGTCGCTCGAATCCAGCGAGAAGTTCGGGTCTGCCTGCATCCGCTCGATGTCGTTTTGCAGCATCAGAACCTGTATCTTCGCCAGTATGGTGCTGAACATGTCCGATACCGGTAGCCACAGATAGACCTGTATATAGCGGCATATCCACTGCGTGAGCGTGTTTTGGAAACCGTCCCATACCGACAGGGCGAAGGCTATCGGACCGAGAATCGCCAGCACCACGAGAAAGAAGGTGCGGACGGTGTCTATCACGAGGGCGGCGGCTTGGAACAGCAGTTCGAGTATCTCGCGGAAGAAGTCGCGGATGCTCTTCTTCATGTTGTACATTCCCCGGTCGATATACATTCCCGCCATCGTCACCATGTCGGAGGGCGACCAGCCGAGTTCCTCCAGTTGCTTGTCAAATTCCTCGTTGGACACGAGGTAGGCGGTTTCGGGGTTGCGTACCATCGCCTCGTATTCCAGCTTGTCCTTCTGCTCCCGGTATCGGTTCATGTCCAGCGTTTCCGCCTCCAGCATCTTTGCCGTGCCCTGTACGACGGGTGAGAGGATGCTGTTTATCGTGCCCAGCACCACAGTCGGGAAGAACATGATGCACAGACCGATGGCAAAAGGACGGAGCATCGGGAATACGTCTATCGGTTCGGCTCTCGCCAGCGACTGCCATACCCGGTAGGCGACGTAAAACAGCGCACCCAGCCCGGCGATGCCTTTCGCCACACCCGCCATGTCCCCACATAGCGGCATCATCTGCTCATAAAGTGAGCGTAAAATCTGATGAAGGTTATCGAACTCCATAGGCTTACCAGTATCTTTCGTTCATGTTCCCGTACAGCCCCATGATGCGGTCGAGGTCGTTCTTCTTTTTCGCACGCAGGTAACTCACGGAGATGTTCTTGTTCGTGTAGTAGCTCACGAGGTTGCGGTAACGCTTCATCTTCGAGTGGCAGCGTTCCACCACGTCCATGCGCTCCTTGTCGGTCATGGAGAGCGTGGTGATGTTCACCACATTCTTCAGTTCCGTCAACACTTCGTTGCTCTCTTCCAGCAGTTTCGTGTAACCGAAAGCGATTGCCGACAGCTCTTCTGGTCTGAAATTTCCATCACGGAGCATCCTTTGGAAACTGTTTACATAAATGTCGGTGATGTCGCCTACCATCAGGATAGTCTGCTGCACCTTGCGGGCGTCCTTGACGAGATTATTCACCGATTTGAGGGCATCGTAATACTTTTTGCCCTGCTGATAGATTTTCACTGTTCGTGGCAGTCTTGGAGGTATGGATGATGTTTTTGGAGGCATTGATGATACCCTGCGCCAGATTGCCCGGATCGCTTACGACCCACTGTGCGCTTGCCCTGCCTGCGAAAAGCAGGCACAGGCAGATAATCATTGTTATTCTTGTTCTCATGTTACTTTGGATTTTAGTGGTTGTTATTCTTCGGTCGGATGTCCCGGCTGCGGCTTCACCCGCACATAGTCCCCGTTTGGCGAGAAAGTCAGCACATCCGTGGCCTCGTTGTAGGACACGTCGATGCGGAAGCCGGTGTTCATGAACAGGTTGCCGTTCTCCTCCTGCAAGAGATAGGTTTCCGGCTTGAGCTTGCGGCGCAGACCGCTCCGGCGGAACACCGTCACCTTGTAGGCTTCGCCCTCCCTGTAGATAAGCACGTCGGGCTTCCCCTCCACGCTCTCCCAGTTCCCGCACAGCATATCACGGCGGTTGTCGGCCACGTCGCAGGATTGCAGCATCATGACCGCCAATCCGATCAGACACTTGCTGACTTGCAGCATTTTCACTTTTGGTAAATTCATATGCGTTTCCCTTTTTTTGTTGATACATTCTGTTTTAGTTATTCCTTGTTCCTCCGCCTTTCGGCAAGCTGCCGGATGGCGGCTTCGATGTCACCGCCCAGCTTCTCCGCCAGACGGTAAACCTCCACTTTTTCCGTTTCTTCGGTAGTGTAGGCCAGATACTCTTCTGCACTGACCTCGGTGGCATAGACCGCCGACTGTGTGCCACCCAAGCCTATCCACACCTCTTTGTAAAACCGTGAAGGGTTGTTTGCCATGTTGATGGAGAGTATCTGCCCTTTCTCCTTTTCCGTCAGTCCGAGCAACGCCTGTATCTGGTCGAACTTGTTCATGTACTTGCGCTGGTCGAGAAGTATCTTGCAGTCGGAGTTGTTGATGATGCTCTCTTTGACCACCGGAGAACTGATGATGTCGTCCACCTCCTGCGTCACCACGATTGCCTCGCCGTAATATTTTCTGACCGTCTTATACATATAGCGCAGATATTCAGCCATGTTCGCCGAAGAGAGAGCCTTCCAAGCCTCTTCCACAATAAGCTGTTTCCGTACCCCTTTCAGTCGCCGCATCTTGTTGATGAAGGCTTCCATGATGATGATGGTCACGACGGGGAACAGTTCGCGGTTTTCTTTAATCGAATCTATCTCGAAGACGATGAACCGCTTGCCGAGCAGGTCGATGTTCTCCGTGGAGTTGAGCAGGAAGTCGTAACGCCCGCCCCGGTAATACTGCCGCATGGTGGTGAGCATGTTGTCGATGTTGAAGTCGGACTTCTCCACCTTGATGTCACGCTCAGCCAGTTCCTTGCGGTAGTCGTCACGCATATACTCATAAAAGGTGTTGAACGACGGCACGATGCTACGGTCGGATTGGATACGTTCAATATAGGCACTCACGGCACTGCCCAGTTCGCCGCTCTCCGTCTTCGTCACCTTGTCGTCCTCCGATTTCCAGAGCGTAAGAAGCAGGGTCTTGATGCTGTCCTTCTTCTCCACATCGAAGATGTAATCATCGGTGTAGAACGGGTTGAACGATATGGGCTTCTCTTCCGTGTAGGTGAAATACACGCCGTCCGCTCCGCCTGTCTTGCGCCGGATCATGCCGCACAAGCCCTGATAGGAGTTTCCCGTGTCCACCAATACCACATGCGCGCCTTGCTCATAATATTGGCGCACGAGGTGGTTCATGAAGAACGACTTGCCGCTGCCCGAAGGACCCAGCACGAACTTGTTGCGGTTCGTGGTGATACCCCGCTTCATCGGAAGGTCGCTGATGTCGAGGTGCAGCGGTTTTCCCGTGAGCCTGTCCACCATCTTGATGCCGAAGGGCGAGAGTGAAGAACGGTAGTTGGTTTCCTCCGTGAACAGGCACACCGCCTGTTCGATGAAGGTGTGGAAACTCTCTTCCGCCGGGAAGTCCGCCGCATTGCCGGGTATCGCCGCCCAGTAGAGTGTCGGGCAGTCGATGGTGTTGTGGCGCGGCACGCACTCCATGCTTGCCAGCTGGCTGCCCACGTCGTTCCTTATGTGCTTCAGCTCTTCCGCGTCGTCGCTCCACGCCATGACGTTGAAGTGCGCCCGTACCGAGGTCAGCCCGTATGACCGGGCTTCGTTCAGGTACTGGTCTATCCACTCGCGGTTGATGCTGTTGCTCCTTGAATAGCGAGATAGCGACTGCATGTTACGGGCGGACTTCTCGAACTTCTGCAAGGTTTCCTCACTGTTGTCTATCAGCACATACTGGTTGTAGATATGGTTGCAGGAGAGTAGCAGCCCCACGGGGGAAGCGAATGACAGTCGGCAGTCGCTCCGGTCGGTGGAGAGCTTCTCGTAACGGGTGTCGGTTGCCACCTTGCCCGGCAGGTCTTCCGCGTCGGAGAGGGTGTGCAGGCACAGGCGGTTGTCGCCGATGCGCATCTCCCTTGCCGAAAGCTCGATGTCCTGCAAGGTGGTGTCACCTTCCGGCATGAGCGAGAAGTAGCGTTCAATAAGTCCCGTCTTTCCCTCAGTACCCACAATCTCATCGGTGGAGAGGCGGCGCAGCCTGACAAGCCCGCTGTCGTTCATGATGCGCTCGAACTGTTCGCAGGCTTCCAAGAACTTGGTCGTGGTTTCCCTGTCCAGCTCCTTCGGGATGATATGTCCCCGGCACAGCGTGCTGAAATTGCTCTGCATCCGGTTACGCTCCTTTGTTGTCTTGGTCAGGTAGAGGTAGCAGGTGTGTTTCAGGTACGGACGCTCGTTGAAGTGACGCTCGAAAGAGCGGCTTAAAAAGCTCATGTCGTCCTTCTGAAGCTCCGGTTTGTAGCGTTCCTTGATGAACCAGTCCTGTTTGTGGACGACGGAGTAGTCCGGCAGCACCTTGATCGCCTTGCACCAGCAGCCGTGTATAGCCTCGTATTCCGCGCCCGTCACGGTGTAAAGCTCCGGCAGCTCCACCTCGAAAGCCACCGTGATGTCGGCGTCCTTTGAGATGATGCAGCCATGCTCCACCGCTAAAAGTGGGAACCTGTTTTCCAGTGTTGTCATTTTCGATGTATTCCTCATTGTCTTTCTTCCTTTCGTTGTCGTTTGAACAGACGGGTTATCCGCCGCCGGTTGATAAGGTATCGGGGATGGCTGCGTGCCGCTCCTAATTTCATCAGCCCGTGTTCGCCGTACCGGGCGTTCAGCGCGAAGGTCTGCCATACAAGGAGGGAGGACGATGTCGCGCCGAAACCGATACATATCCACTGGTCGATGCCGACCATGTAGAGGATGACGAACAGGACGAAGAGAGCCAGCAGACCTCCGCAGAAGATGAAGAGGTACTGTGCCTTCAAGCGTAGGCTAAGAACCCAGCGCCTTGCCGTATTTCTACGGTAGGTTTCCGAGAACTCGCCTCCGAACCGTGCGTACACCTCTCAGCGTACACGGCTCTCCACTAACATATTCAGTCTATCTTACCGTCATGTATCTTGTTGTGACAGGGAATACATACTGCCATAGTCTTTCTCTGACGTCCAATCATTTGGATTTCCCAAGGTTTCTTGCCTTGCAGGTCTTTGAGACGCTTGACATGGTGTACTTCGATATTACCCTCTGCACCACACAATTCACACTTTCCAGCTTGCAGCCTTTGCATAAGGCTTGAAACAGTGGTATTGAAAATTGTGTTGGCTACATTATCACAACTCGCTTCCATAGCGGTCGTTTTTCGCTTGAAGCTACCGTTGAAGAACAGCCGCATCTTCTTTCTACCTTTCTTGTCCTCATAGAAAACTGCAAAATCCTTGTTGAATCGATATTTCGCAATGATTTTGCGGACTGTGGTGCTGTACTTTCGTGCAAAAGTCTTATACATACTGTATTGCATGATGTACTTGAAAGAATTTAGGTGCGAACTGTTGTTGGCGATTGAAAAATAGTTTGCAAATCCTCGGATTTCCCTATTGTAAGCGTCCAGTATTTCAAGGTCGTCCAGATGTAACATTTTCGTCCGGCTTGTGGGTTTCCACTTCGCTTTACCCTCGAATTGATATATTTTCATCGCTTCGTAGTAAAGAAGTTTATCCCGCATCGTGGACATAGGTATTTCTAATACAACCTTTTTACCGTAAGCCTTGATAAGAACTCCCGATTTCTCGCTCCTCAATGTCTTATCCGTAAACGGTCGGACATAGATTTCATAGCCGAGGAATTTAGCCTTTTGATTTCCGTGTGTGATTAAGGTTTTTTCTTCGGACAGCGTTAATTTCAGCTTTTCGCCGAGGAAGTTTTTTATGTCCTCTTTGATAGCTACGCAATCCGCTTTGCTCCCAATCACTCCGATAATAAAATCATCGGCATACCTCACATACTTAATCCGTCTATACCCCTCATCCATTTCATCGACAGAGGGCAGGTGCATCCTGTTTTTCTGATGTTGCTTAATCGCATCAATCAGTTCTTTCCGAGTTTCTCTATCCTCGGTTTGCTTCAGCTTTGTGCCGAGCCACCAAATCTTTCCGGAATAGCTTTTGTACTCAAGGTTCATTCCCCGTCGTTCACCTTTATCGAATTTATCAGCGTATTCTTTCATATACTTGTCCAGTTTGTCAAGGTAAATATTAGCCAGTATCGGGCTAATGATACCACCTTGCGGTGTTCCGCTGTACGTTCTGTGAAACGCCCAATCTTCGATATAGCCTGCTTTCAGAAACTTCCACATCAGCCGGATAAAGCGGTCGTCTGCGATGCGTTCTTTCAGAATTCCGATAAGCACATCATGGTTGATGTTATCGAAAAATCCCTCAATGTCGCCCTCGATAAACCACTTGGCCGCAGTAAAATTCTTCTGCACCTGTATTAGTGCGGTATGGCAACTGCGTTTTGGTCGGAAGCCATGCGAGGTGTTTTCAAAACTTCCTTCGTAAATTGCTCCCATAATCATTCGCAGTACCTCTTGCACTAATTTATCGTCGAATGACGGTATGCCGAGAGGTCGCATTTTCCCATTTTTCTTCGGGATATATGTTCTTCTCGCCGGTTTCGGTTGGTACGATTCATCTTTAAGCGCACCAATCAAATTTTCAATCCGTTTCAGGCTCATTCCGTCGATTGTTTTACCGTCGGAACCCTCCGTCATATTTCCCTGCCTACCTTGTATATTGTGGTAGGCGAGTAGAAACATATCCGGATTGAATAGAACCCTGTAGAGCCGTTCAAACTTATAGTCCGAAACTTTGCTGTGCTCTGACAGACTGTTTAATACTCTTTCTGGACTTCTCATAATGTCTCACACATTTTCCATTAATTTGTATTAAAAATGTTAGCTGCCACCCTTCGCCATGTACGAGGCTTTCCCTCGCTCGGACTACTACGGTGGCTCCGTTACCATACCGGATTTTCATAGGCCTGAAACCTAATAGCCTTTCGGCATTCCGGGTTAGGTAATCCACGTTTAGCTCTTTGGCAACGTAGCTTTGATAGATTGTCGGATACGACTTTCGTCCGTTTCTGCTTATTGCAGTTGTGCTGTAACCTGTTCTGCACCCAACCCTCAAAGGTCGAATCGAGTGTGTTACAGTATGGCGTTTGTAGTTACCTTCCGCCATAGTTTCGAGTTGTGCCACTTGGACTATCGTTCAATCAATCCAGACTTTATCCTCATATCTATCTTTCATCTCCTGATTCAGTCGCATATCTGGTAACTATATGACTTATCAGTTTATCGGCAGGCTATACTCCCCGTCTGGTTTCCCTTTCGGATAAGCCGATTGATGATAGGCTATCGAACACTTGCCTAACGTCTTGCTATTGACGCATTTGCCAAAGAACCATTACGTGCGCGCCCTTGAACTCTACCGGACGACCGATACCCTTGTTGATTGGGTATTCAGCCATACATTATTACATTAAAGGAAGAATGAGCGCAGGATGGTGGCGGCAACAATCAGGAAGATGCACGCGCCGAACCACGAGGCGGCTGTCTTGCTGGTGTCGGGGTCGCCCGATGAAAACTTGCCGTACACTTTTACGCCCCCGATAAGCCCGACGACTGCACCGATGGCGTATATCAGTTTAGTTCCGGGGTCGAAATAAGAACTCACCATAGAGGTGGCTTCGTTGATGCCCGCGATGCCGTTTCCCTGCGCGAAAGCGGAGGCGGTTGCGGCGATGATGAGAGCCGCTGAGAGGATTGCTTTTCTGTTTCTTACGATGTTCTTGTTCATAAACTGTTCTTGTTTTTGTGCCGTCGAAAGGGTGGATGGTCCTTTGTCGGGCGGTTGATACTTTGTTACTTTACTTTGGTTTTAGTGGATGCCCGTTTGTTTCCACGGACGTGGGCGTGTCCGTTGCGGACGGGATACGCCTTGCGTTTCCTTGCCGCGTGGGTTGATGTCACTATTTCATGTCCATTCCTTTTTCAGTTGTCATACATAGTTGCGAATGTCGAACTCCTCGATGTTGTCCGGCACGACGAACTCCTTTTCAGGTTTCTTCAGCCGAATCTCGATAAGCCCCTTGATGCGGATGCCTATCTCCGAAGAGCCTTCCATCATTTTCTCGTACAGCTCCGTGCCTTCCATGTCGGTGAACACCTTCGCCGCCTTTTCACGTTGCGTCTGCGTCGCGTCCGGGTTCTTGGCGGTCTTGCAGGCGTCGTCGATTTCGTCAAAGCTGCTGCCCGAAGCCCGTGGCGTGTCCGGAGCGTCCTCTTCCGGTTCGTCGTCCCCGTATCCCAGTTCCTCCGGCGGTATGCTCGTGAAGGTCTCATCGAGCTTTTCCTCCGGGACTTGTGCCGGGCGGGACGCGGTTTCCGTGTTTCCGTCATCAAAAGTAGCCTCTTCCTCCGACAGCTCAATGCCTTTTTCCGAAGTGGCGGCTTCTTGCGCCGGTATGGCAGCGGTTGTCCGGGTGGATGCCATTTTGAAACGGCCCTTGCCGATGATGTCCTCCCTTGTCGTGAGGACTTTCTCATGTGCCGCTACGCTCTTTAGCCCATTCCTGTCCAACGACCGCCATAATCCGGCTATGCCCTTGAAAAAGCGGACAAGCCGCGTGTCCATGATGCGCTCGTAAAGGAGCAGGAACAGGAACCAGAGGTTGCAGCCGACCGATACCGCCAGCAGAATGTCTGTCATGCTGATTGTTTCATTCATATACTTCCTTTTAATTAGAATACTGAATTGTAATTCCGGGCGTAAAGGCTCTTTATCGCGTCCTCGCACTGGTTGAAATGGTGCGTCAACACATGGTCGATGTAGGCGGACAGCGTAAGCCGGTCATGCCCGATTACACGGGTGATGCGCATGATGCGCTCGTGGTACTCCGGGCGTACATACGCCATCTTGCCCTCCCGCGCCTTTACTTCGGGGTCGCGGATGAACAGACGTTCATAGTCCTTCTCGCTGCATTTGCCGTTTACCGGGACGGGCGACAGGATTTCCACGCTCGCCTGCACTTAGGCAAGCATGCCTCCGCAGTCCTGCTGCGGTCTTTTTTCATTCGGTGTCATTTCTTTTTCCATTTTCAAATCAGATCTTCACGTTGTTTCTTGTACAGTTCGTTGATTCTCTCCTTGTGCTGTTCCAGATGCTGGCGCAGCACGGTATCCACATATCCGCCTACTGAGATTTCCCCTCCGGCGATGTCGTTCACGATTCTGAGGATCTTGCCGTGGACGTCACGGCTGATATAGACACATTGGCGGGTCTTTATCTCGTTGCGGCGCAGGAATAGCTCGTTGTAGTCCTCGTCCTGCCTTTTCCGGCGTCCACTTTCCCTCTGCGCTTTTTCCCGTGTTACGGGTTGCACAGGAGATGGTTCCGGTGCGGCGGTGTCCTCTTCGGTCGGTGCAGCTGCGGGTACTTCCTGTGCGGGGCGCAGTGTCCCGTCCTGTGTGCGCCGCCCGATGGAGGCCAACAGCAGTTCCTCGTCGATGCCTTCCGTGTTCACTTTCCTGCTGCCCATATTCACTGCTGTCTGATGATGTCGCTTATCTCTTCGGAAAATTCACGGATGCCGCTCCCTTTCAGCAATGCCGTGTCCATTGGGAAGATGGTGGAGCGGAAAACGCTCTTGCGCTCTTCCGAAAGGTCGCGACGGAACTTCTTGCTGTCGGGCAGGCGGGTGGAAAGCACCGGGAAGCCCATTTCGGCTATCACTTCCTCGTAGATGCCGTACAGGTCGTTCCTCTCCCTGCCGTCCACCATCGTCCAGAACAGATGCAGCCCCTTTGTTTTCGCCTGCCCGGTTGTCATCAGCCTGTCGCGGAACATCGTGACGAATTTCAGGGTACTTTCCACGACAAAGCGGTCGGCACTCAGGGGCGTGAAGATGTAGTCCATCTGCGATAGCGTCTTTATCACGCCGTTGCTCCGGAGTGTCCCCGGCATGTCGAAGAAAACCACGTCGGGCTTCACGACCTCGGCGGCGATCATCCTTTCCGCATCGTCGAGGGCGTTCACCGCGTTGCTCTTGATGACCGGATAGGCGTTCTTCTTTATCTTGCGGAAATGGTCGCACGCGAGAGCCTTGAAGTAGATGCTCCCGCCGATGAGTGCCGTCTCATGTTCGCGCAGGCCGTGGATGCTGTGCTGCGGGTCGTCGCAGTCCACGACGGCGACATTGTAGCCTTTCACGTTGTGCAGGTAGCTGGCGGCGAGTGCCGTGACGGTGGATTTGCCGATGCCACCTTTCTGTGTTGCGAATGCAACGAAGATTTCCTTACTCATGGTTCTATTCAGTTTAATTGTTGATGATTTTGTTTTCTGTTTACATGCGGATTTGGCTGTCGCACCATCCGCTTCCGTGACTACACACGCAGGCGGGTCGTCGCGTATCCGGTTCTGTGGTGAAGCGGTGCGTCGGACAAATGGTGATTGACGACATTGCGTCATGAAGTCATTGAATCCATACGTCACCGAATTGTCGGAGAACCGGGTTTCCGACGGTTCGGGTATCCGTTTCGGCAAGTATCCGAAGAAGCGGTTTTCCGGGTATTTGAATATTCCGTTTCTCATATCTTCAAACCGTTAGTTTCTTGAATCATGCTGCAAATAAACAAGTATATTTTTGAACCTGTATCACTTCTCCGGCAAGTGGCAGCACGTTGCGCCGGTTGGCAGTCATTGACCGGGTCAAGCATCTGTCCGATACCGCTTTAAGGGCGTAACTTTGCACCCGGACGGCAGGGTTCGCCGATGGCGCGCGGCCCGGAGTCCTGAAAGGTATTTTCCCTATCCGTCCCCTGACGGATTTTTATGTTCACCTGAACATAGCAAGATGTCTTTTCAGCCGCTCAAAATATTTTGAGCAGCCACGAAAAGCACTTGCCCTTGCAGGGGGCGGGCTTTCCCTCCGAAGTCGGGAAGCCTTTCAGAACTGCGGTGCTGTAATCCGAAGCGGCGGCTTATGCCGTCAATCCGCTAAATCCAAAGTAATATGAAAGAGAAAAGGAAAAGCAAATCAGGGAGAAATCCCAAACTTGATCCGGCGGTGTACCGGTACACCGTCCGTTTCAACGAGGAGGAACACAACCGTTTCCTCGCCATGTTCGGAAAATCGGGTGTCTATGCACGGTCGGTTTTCCTCAAGGCGCACTTCTTCGGGCAACCGTTCAAGGTGCTGAAGGTGGACAAGACGCTGGTGGACTACTACACCAAGCTGTCGGATTTTCATGCGCAGTTCCGCGCCGTGGGTACGAATTACAACCAAGTCGTGAAGGAACTGAGGCTGCATTTTTCAGAGAAAAAGGCGATGGCGTTGCTCTACAAGCTGGAGCAACACACCGTTGAACTCGTGAAACTGAGCCGTCAGATTGTGGAATTGTCGAGAGAAATGGAAGCAAAATGGTCGCAAAAATCAGTGTAGGAAACTCGTTGTACGGCGCGATTGCCTACAACGGGGAGAAAATCAATGAGGCGCATGGGCGGCTTCTCACCACCAACCGCATCTACAATGACGGTTCGGGAACGGTGGACATTAACAAGGCGATGGAGGGTTTTCTCACCTTCATGCCGCCACAGATGAAGGTGGAGAAGCCGGTGGTGCATATCTCTCTCAACCCACACCCGGATGATGTGCTGACCGATGTCGAATTGCAGGATATAGCCCGCGAGTATCTGGAAAAGCTCGGTTTCGGTAACCAGCCTTATCTTGTTTTCAAGCACGAGGACATAGACCGCCACCATCTGCACATCGTAACGGTCAACGTGGACGAAAACGGGAAAAGGCTCAACCGGGATTTTCTCTACCGCCGCAGCGACCGTATTCGCAGGGAACTGGAACAGAAGTATGGATTGCATCCGGCAGAACGAAAAAATCAGAGATTGGATAACCCGTTGCGCAAGGTGGACGCATCGGCTGGCGATGTGAAAAAGCAGGTGGGCAACACCGTGAAGGCTCTGAACGGGCAGTACCGCTTCCAGACGATGGGCGAATACCGTGCGCTCCTTTCCTTATATAATATGACGGTGGAGGAAGCGAGGGGAAACGTGCGCGGACGGGAGTATCACGGGCTGGTCTATTCCGTCACGGACGACAGGGGTAACAAAGTTGGCAATCCGTTCAAGTCCTCGCTCTTCGGGAAGTCCGCAGGCTATGAAGCCGTGCAGAAGAAGTTTGTCCGTTCCAAATCGGAAATCAAGGACAGGAAACTGGCAGACATGACGAAACGCACCGTCCTTTCCGTGCTGCAAGGCACTTATGACAAGGACAGGTTTATTTCCCGGCTCAAAGAGAAGGGCATAGACACCGTGCTGCGCTACACGGAGGAAGGGCGCATCTACGGGGCTACCTTCATCGACCACCGCACGGGATGCGTGCTGAACGGCTCGCGCATGGGCAAGGAACTGTCGGCGAATGCCTTGCAGGAACACTTCACACTGCCATACGCCGGACAACCGCCGATACCGTTATCTATCCCTGTGGATGTTGCGGACAAGGCACACGGGCAGACCGCATACGACCGTGAAAACGTGTCGGGCGGTATGGGCTTGCTCACTCCCGAAGGCCCGGCGACCGATGCCGAGGAAGAGGCTTTCATCCGGGCGATGAAGCGCAAAAAGAAGAAAAAGCGCAAGGGCTTGGGTATGTAATCGGAGTATCAACAATTAAAATTTTAATCTATGTCACAAGAAGACGATTTGAGGGCATTGGCGAAAATCATGGATTTTCTGCGTGCCGTGAGTATCATTTTAGTGGTCATGAACGTGTACTGGTTCTGCTACGAAGCCATCCGGCTGTGGGGCGTGAACATCGGTGTGGTGGACAAAATCCTTCTGAACTTCGACCGCACGGCGAGGCTGTTCCATTCCATACTGTACACGAAACTGTTTTCCGTCATTTTGCTTGCCCTGTCCTGTCTGGGCACGAAAGGGGTCAAGGGTGAGAAAATCACTTGGGGAAGAATCTGGACGGCACTCTCCGCCGGGTTCGTGCTGTTCTTTCTGAACTGGTGGTTGCTGGCTCTGCCGCTGCCGGTTGAAGCGGTGACGGGGCTGTATGTCCTTACCATCGGCACGGGCTATGTCTGCCTGCTGATGGGTGGTCTGTGGATGAGCCGCCTGTTGAAACACAATCTGATGGAGGATGTTTTCAATAACGAGAACGAGAGCTTCATGCAGGAAACGAGGCTTATCGAAAGCGAGTATTCGGTCAATCTGCCGACACGTTTCTATTACAGGAAACGCTGGAACAACGGTTGGATCAATGTAGTTAATCCCTTCCGTGCGTCCATCGTGTTGGGTACGCCGGGCAGCGGCAAGTCCTATGCCGTGGTAAATAATTTTATCAAGCAACAGATTGAAAAGGGCTTTAGTCAATACATCTACGATTTCAAGTATCCCGACCTATCTACTATTGCCTACAACCATTTGCTGAACCACCCGGACGGCTACAAGGTAAAGCCGAAGTTCTATGTGATCAACTTCGACGACCCGCGACGCTCTCATCGGTGCAATCCCATTCACCCGGATTTTATGGAAGATATTACGGATGCCTATGAGAGTGCCTACACAATAATGCTCAACCTCAATAAAACGTGGGTGCAAAAGCAGGGCGACTTCTTCGTGGAGTCACCTATCATTCTGTTTGCCAGTATTATCTGGTATCTCAAAATCTATCAGAACGGGAAGTTTTGCACGTTTCCCCATGCTATCGAGTTTCTGAACCGTCGGTACGAGGATATTTTCCCGATTCTTACCTCTTACCCGGAACTGGAGAACTACCTTTCGCCGTTCATGGACGCTTGGCTTGGAGGGGCTGCGGAGCAGCTCATGGGGCAGATAGCGTCGGCGAAAATCCCGCTATCGAGGATGATTTCCCCGCAACTTTATTGGGTGATGTCGGACAGCGAGTTTACGCTGGACATCAACAATCCCGAAGAGCCGAAAATCCTATGCGTGGGCAACAATCCCGACCGTCAGAACATCTACGGCGCGGCTCTCGGATTGTATAACTCCCGTATCGTGAAACTCATCAACAAGAAGGGGATGCTGAAGTCGTCGGTCATCATCGACGAGCTGCCCACGATATACTTCAAAGGGTTGGACAATCTTATAGCTACCGCCCGAAGCAACAAGGTTGCCGTGTGTCTGGGCTTTCAGGATTTCAGCCAGCTGGTGCGTGACTACGGGGACAAGGAGG
>OKZS01000052.1_pt1 | contig 18506 bp, 9 predicted proteins | sample 1609231 | NCBI WGS metagenome assembly OKZS01 (sample SAMN02675206, study PRJEB24791) | human gut metagenome, SKBSTL031 | isolation source: stool | host: Homo sapiens | place: USA | reverse complement strand
AAAGGTATAGAAATACTTACCGTCTTTTTAGTTCCAGTTCCTCATCACGCAGCATCCTCTCATTCAGTTTCTCTTGCATCTTGTCAAGGAAGTAGGTGCGGCTTTCGTTCTTCCGGCGTTTGATATCAGTGTAGAAGCGGTAGCAGTCTTTAGAATCAACCCCGAATATCTTATAGAGAAGTGGAGCGAGTTGTTTGAGCGGCATATTGCCGTTGTTGATGCAGCCCATCACGTCTATGCCGTAGATAAGTTCCACGAGGTCGATGGCGTTGCCCGTCCATTGAAGAAGGCTGGCGGTGGTTTCTGTTGCGTTATTGGCGGATATTAGTGGTGACACTTGAGGCGTGGCAAGGAATTTCTGCATCTTTCTTACGAAAGACAGAGCCTTGCTGACGTAGGCGGCAATCTCTCTTTTTTCTTCTGACAGATTACGTACGGGATGGTGCTGCAACTCGATTTCGATGTAGGCAAGCGCGATGACGGTAAGGTTCATGTCCATGCCGCCGTTGCACAGTTCGATCACTTGGGTGGCGAAAGCCGTGTATGCCGTTTCCATATTGCAGTCGCCGGCTTCGTTTATCAGGCGGAAAAAGTCGGTTTCCGCCAGCAAGAAATAATTCATGGTTCTGTCAATTTTGAAAATTACACTTTGTTTTCTGCGTGCGCACATGAATATAATTGGCAAAAAACGCGGCAGAAAATAAAAAATCCAACACTCAATTTTACAAAGTGCTGGATTTCAGAGGTGTAAAATTCAGTATTTTTTCACAAGGACAAATTATCTCCGACTTAAATTGTTTGTAATCAGAACATTTATTCTATTCCTGAAAATAGAAATGTATGCTTGCCGCACATTTTGGCTATCTTGCTTTTTTATCAAGGATATAGATAATGCGACATACACCGTTGGGATAGCTTTTCAAAGAGGAAAGCGTCCAGTGTTGCTCTGGCAGAGCCGACTTAAAAAAATGTCGTCCGCTTCCGGATATGAAAGGAACGGTGTATAGTATGATTTCATCCACAGCGTGCATCCGCAGCAGTCCGTTTATATAGTCTGCCGTGTCCGGTGTGGCTTCCGCGAGATAGCAGATGTTTGTGCCGTCTTTTCTCCATTCGTGCAGCATTGAAATGGAATAGTCCGGTGTCACACGGTAAAGAGCTTTCTTCCTGATTTCATCAAGACCGCAACGGTCAAGGCACAAATCCTGATGTGCTTTATCATATAACTCTGAAGAAAGACATCCGTCCATCGTCAGTACGGCGAGAATCTGAACTTTACCCATAATCGTTACCTTTCATTAGGCAAGGGCAAAAAAGTAGCGTGCAATTCACACTACCTTCAAGCGATGGCTCTGGTAAAGCCTTTACGGAGAGTACGTGAATGCACGCTACGCGTAGGCATAGCATAAGCATCACGCAATCGTCTCCGTAGTTCCAATTTACCAGATTTTCGCTTGAAACGCCTTGCGGTCTTATCCTATATGTTGGCGGCGAATAGCTCCTGCAAATCGCCGTTTTTCTCAAATGTTATGCAAAGATAGCCCAATTCAGTTAATTACGAGCTGTGATTGCTTGAATTTATATATTTTTCTTACTTAATTAAGAATGCTTTTTCACGCTAAAGGTTATTTTGACCTGATATTACTTTTTATTGAGATTAGCTTTTCATAATCGAGATATAAAGGCTCATTATCTTTAATATACGCTAAATCACCCTGATTGTCAGCACAACCAAAAGCCGCTCTTGCCGTTAGTTTGATATCTTCTATTCTAAAATCTTGAGAAGATATGGCTTCGCATTTCTCATGATTAAATATAGTCAAATTTACGCCTCCAAAATGTAACGAACTATTATACCTTATACCATCATATCCAAGATTTTTAAGATATTCCGCTATTATCTGGGATGGAATATAATCGTCAGAATTGTTAGTCGGTTTAGAAAATGCACTCTGTATCATTCTCATAACATACATTTCTACTGTTGCATTTTTATTTTCTGACAAGTCAAGTCCAACAGCAATATTAGCAATATTGAGAGGGCTATTAACTCTTATTTGTGCAATATTCACTGCATCGAATATAAATGGTCGCACCTCAAATAATGTTGTGATAGGACTTTCTGAAACATAAAGATACTTGATATATTTAGGGTTCGCACGTCCATCTGAAACTTTCACATTTTTAGGTGGGACAAAAGAGGCTTCTTTTGTGAGCCCTTTGAATGAATTCGATTTATTATGATAGCTTATATCTAACCGTTCTCCATCTGGTGCACTAAAACATTTATATACCATATGGTCATTTATACAACTATCATCAATAATTCTTGACCTAAAGAATATTTGACCAGAATGAACCTCAACAATATTCTCAGATACATATTTTGATAGTATATCCAAAAGTTGATGTTTTACAAAAAAACGATCTTTGTAAAGTACAACATCCTTGAACGCATACCAAATTCTGCGAGCTTCATAGCTCGCATCACTTTCATCAAAATATTTGTTGGGGTTTTCTCTATCTACTCTCATATTCTCAATTAATATTGCAAATATATGGAATTTCAGTGAATTACGGGCTATGATTGCTTGAATTTATATTTAAGTCCATACTCTTCAAGTTTGCTGTATAGTGTTGTCCTGCCTATGCCGAGCAGTTCTGCGGCGACACTCCGGTTGCCGTTTGCCTGTTTCAACGCACGCAATATCCGCTCCTTATCCTCCGCGTCATTGCGCAAGGCGAAGCTGACAGTAGAGGTCGGTTTCGTCACGGCAAGTTCCAGATGCTCTTTCATGACAACACCTTCCTGCGCCTGCAATACAGCACCCATAACTTTCTGCCGAAGTTCCCGCACGTTGCCCGGCCATGCGTGTGTCAGCAACGCTTTACGTGCTTCGGAACTGAACCCGCTCACGCTACACTCCAGCTCTCTGTTTGCCATATCACAGAAGAACTCTGCCAGCGGCATGATGTCTTCCTGACAGTCACGCAACGGAGGAACGGTTATCCCGAAGTCGTGCAGGCGGTACAGAAGATCCTGCCGAAAACGCTTTTCATTCACCGATACCTCCAAATCTTCATTGGTAGCAGCGATGATGCGGACATTGAAATTCCGGTCTGCCTTGTCTCCGACCGGGCGATACCGCCTCTCCTGTATGGCACGGAGCAACATCTGTTGGGTTTCCAACGCGAGGTTTCCTACCTCGTCCAGAAATAACGTGCCGCTTTCCGCCTCATGGAAATATCCTTTCTTGGCATTGTCCGCACCTGTAAATACACCTTTGACGTGTCCGAAGAAAGCCGACGGTGCAAGCTCTTTGGAGAGTGAACCGCAGTCCACCGCCACAAATGGCTTGCCTGCACGTTTGCTCTTGTCATGCAACAGGTGGGCAATATGCTCCTTGCCCGTGCCGTTCTCACCAAATATCATCACGCTCATGTCGGTGGCGGCTACCAGTCTTATGCGGTGCATGATTTTCTGAAAGGCGGAACCTTCACGGGCGAATACAGGCATACGGCGTTGTCCTGCCTGACGTTCTTTCAGTATGGAACGGATCAGGGGGACAAGTTTATCCTCCACAAGCTGTTTGGGAATATAGTCTATCGAGCCGAGTTTCATGCTTTCCACGGCGGTATTAACTTCGGCGTAGTCGGTCATAATGATGAAGGGCTGCATCTTTCCCTCCTTTCGCATCCAGCGCAAAAGGTCTATGCCACTGCCGTCAGGCAGGCGCAGGTCGGCAACCACGATGTCATTATCTGTCGCCTGTTGTAGATGTTTCTTCGCGGTTGAGAGGTGGTAAGCCTTCACGGTGCGGTAGCCCTCCCGCGCCAGCATGTTGCAGACAAACTCGCAGTACACGATATTGTCTTCTACCACAATTATTGTTGTCTTATCCATCTTCGTATTTTCTCCTTTCCTCTTCTGCCAACCGGATTATTTCCGCTCCCTTATCCAGCACAGCAGTCACAGCATGGCTTAACGCTTCACCATCCGGGAGTACATCGCCATGAAGCAATCTGTAAAGTACATTCAGCGGTTGGTCGGCACGTAGCACCTCCCACGAGCTGCGCAGGTGGTGTGTCAGGGAATCCAGCTTTTGCAGGTCTTTTTCTGTTGCCGCTTCCCGTATTGTCTGCATCTCTTTTTCAGTTTCCGTCATCAACTTTTCCAGCATAACGGCTTCATTGCCGTAGGACAACAAGGCTGAAAAATCCGGTTTCCCGTCCGGTGTTTCTTTTATGGCACACCTGTCGGAAACCTCCATCAGTTCCGATATGGAGAACGGCTTGAACAGGCATCCGGCAAAGCCTTTTGCCAATAGTTCCCCTTTGTTACAACTGCCCGAAGCGGTTGCCACAACCACCGGGATTGTTGGTGAATTGCCCACGTTGGACGAACGCAACAGTTCCAGCAATTCGAAACCGTTTATACCGGGCATATTCAAGTCTGTCAGCAACAGGCTGTATTCTTTCTGGCGTATCATTTCCATCAGTGCCGCAGCATCGGTGCAAGTGTCGCAGTGTATTCCTTCTTGGGAATACATCTCTTTCAGCATCAGAAGTAATACCTCATCATTGTCAATGGCGACAACATCATGGAATTTATTGTTATGATAAACAGGTGTATTGCTTGTATATCCAAGCTGTTCTTCAGCTTCCTGCATAGAAATTTCAACTGTGAAACGACTGCCTTTCCCTTTCTTGCTGTCTAAACGGATTGTTCCGCCAAGCATCGACACAATATTACGCATTATGGCAAGCCCAAGCCCGAAACCCTCCTTTGCGGCGGCATTTGATAGACGTTCAAACGCACCGAACGCTTGTTTCTGTTCCTCTTCTGTCATGCCTGTACCTGTATCTTCAACGACCAGTGTCAGAACTCCATTATCATATTCAGTAATCAAAGAAACACCGCCTTCTTCTGTGAACTTGACAGCGTTTGACAGCAGGTTATTCCCGATTTGTATTATTCGCTCTTTGTCGGTCAATACAATGGCATCGTGTCCAGTCTTCACGGACAAGGACAGCCCTTTGTTCACGGCAACAGGCATGAACTCCGTTTCAAGTGTGTGCGTGATTGCAGAAATCCGGCAGGGTGACAGACGGGGCTGTTCCTTGCCGTTGTCCAGGCGGAAGAAGTCAAGCAAAGTGTTAAGCATATCCCGCATACGGTCGGAGGATTGCAGTATGTTTTGGATATACTGCCCGGACTTATCCTCACACTGTTCTTTCCGTATCAGTCCGGCATAGCCTGTTATTGCTGTCAGCGGTGTGCGCAGTTCATGGGTGATAGTATGTACCGCCTTCTTCCTTGACGTTATCAGTGCCTCGTTCCGTTGTACGGATTGTTCCAGTTGCCTTATCAAATCAGTTGTCTTGTGCTTGTATTGTTTAATGCTTTTGGCATCACGATGTATAATGATGTAGGAAATTAACAACAATAGAAGAACGAATCCCATTAAACCGCCTACTTGCATAAATGACTTTTCACGCATGGCAACTATTTCGTCTTCCCGGCTTTGCAGGTCGGTTTGTACCTTTTCTTCTATTTGGCAAATCAATTCTTGCAGTTGTCTGTTAAGTTCTGCATTACGAGCTGCAAGGCTGTCGGCTTGTTCCGACAATTGGCGACCCTGCACTTTCTGTTCACTGATTACGTTTCTATTGACCGAATGAAGGATAGTGGTTGATACTGCTGGAGTTACTTCCTTTTTTTTGCCGAATATGCCTAAGAAACCTTTTCGTTTTGGCTTTTTGGACTGTTCCTGCACACTTTTCTGCACAATAACCGGAATTTGATTGGCTATCTTCTTGTTAATAGATTGTTGTTCATCCATTAACCGGACTATCTGGAACATCTGTCGTTCCTTATCCTCTAAAAGACTGCGCACACTATCGATGCGCTCTGCTGGATAGGTGACCTTGAAACGGCAGAGCATACTGTCCATTGCCATACGCCGTGCATGGTAATGCTCGATATCTTTATCGTTCCATTCCAGTATTGTTTCACCCAATAGAGAAAATTTTATCATTTGAATATTGATATTGTTTATTTCTTTTCGGAACTCGTCTATTTTTTTATTGCCAAGTTCTAATGCTTCTATCTCCTGCCATTCATAGAGGCTATTATATGCCATACATCCGATAAGAATGGAGATAAGTATATATCCCAACCGTATTGCCTTATAGAAATTTCCTGACCGCTCCATTATTTTGATGACATTGATTTTTGAAACATGAATAAAAGTTTATCTTTTTCGTTCATGCGGATATTATCAGAATAACCGTCTTTTGTTATTTGATACCCACATGGCTTAACCATAAAAATGCCTAAGCCCTTAGTGTATGAACTTACTTCTGAGGCATAGTCTTTACTTGTATTTAATGGAACTTTCCCTTTAATATGACACCACTCATTATTACAACTGATGTCTTCAATCTCAGACATCAGTTTTTGCAAATCTGTAATAGCTTTGGAACTCGCTACTTGGGGTATCTGCAACTCAAAACAGAGCATCGGTTCGAGAATGTCCACACCTGACTGTTGCAAAGCCAGCCTGAAGACATAAGGGGTCAGCTGTCTGAAATCAGCAGGTGTACTTACCGGGCTATAATACTCGGCTTGAGTAAAAGTTACTTTCAGATCTGTCACTTCCCATCCATGTAAACCAGATTGGCAAGACATACGAATCCCTTCAAAAACGGCATTTTGAAAAGAATGGTTCAGATAGCCATAGGAGATGTCACTTTCGATCTGCAACCCTGTCCCTAACGGCAAGGGTTCAAGAGTCAGCCCTATTGTGGCCCAATAAGGGTTGGGTGGCACTTCGATCTGAATAATCTTATTGACCTTTTTTACAGGTCGTTCTTTGTAGATAGTCTTGATCTCATCAAAATGGACCTTTACGGAAAATCGTTCTTCCAGCAATGTCTGTATGATTTCCTTTTGGGTTAAACCATATAACGAGATTTCCAATTCATCACTATATGAGTTTATGGAAAAGGACAAAGACGGGTCTTCAATCCACAATGTATTCAGAGCGGATATCACCTTGCTTCTCTCTTCGGGCTTGTCTGGTCGGACGGAGGATTTGAGAGCGGGATGCTGATGAGATAATCCTTGAATCAAACAAGGTTTAGCGCCTAAATAATCTCCGATTCGAAAATCTTCCATATCTTCTACAATTGCGATATCATTGGCACCCACTTCATCAACATTTATCTCTCTGCCCTGATAAATAGTTTTTAGATTTTTAATCTTGATGAATTTTTCCGAATCGTTGATTCTTACAACGTCTCGAAGTCTCAGACTTCCGTCAATTATTTTTAGAAAACTTCTTTTATGTCCTTTGGGGTCATGCTCTATCTTATAGAGATAAGCTGAAAGTCTGTTTGAGACTGATGCCGGAGGAAGTATAAAAGAAGAAATGGCGTCCAACAACTCATTGATACCGATATTGAACATTGCTGATCCATGTAGCACCGGATAGACTTTGGCTTTTTCCACAAGAGCGATTATCGTATTCCAATAATCAGCCGGTGAAATTTCGCTATCCGCCAAATACCGTTCTAATATATTGTCGTCATGGTTGCATACAAATTCTTTGTATTCTTCCTTTATATATGTTTGGGAGCAAATCGGATAAACCAATCCATCGACAACAGTTTGCATAAACAGGACATCTTGCGACAGATTTGTTTTTATATCCAGATACAAACGCTCTAAATTCACACCGGCACGGTCAATTTTATTGATAAATATAATTGTCGGGATTTGCAGCTTCTGTAAAGTATTGAACAGCAACTTTGTCTGCGCTTGTATGCCTTCCTTTGCGGATAAGATGAGGACTGCTCCATCAAGCATTTTGAATGTCCGCTCCACTTCCGCAATAAAATCCATGTGTCCCGGAGTGTCAATGATATTGCATTTCACACCATTCCAGATAATAGATGTCGTAGAAGCCCGAACAGTAATTCCTCTACGTTTCTCTATATCCATAGAGTCCGTTATGGTGTCACCATTATCCACACAGCCGCACTTTTCCGTTGCTCCACTGGCAAACAGCAGATTCTCGGTTACGGAAGTTTTTCCTGCATCAATGTGAGCAAGAATTCCTAAATTTATAATATTCATTTGGATTAAGCAATAATATACTACAGTAGATGCATTGTCGAAACGCACCTTTTAATACCTCCTCGTAGCATATGAGAACTACAGGATTACTAACTCGTATTAATATGTATATTATTACTGCCGCATAACGATTACAAAATTACACAAAAAAATATATCTAACAAAAGTGGGAGGATTTTTTAACTTTTTACCATAGACATTTTATTAGGGAAGCGTAGGTTCAACTGGTAAGTACAAATAAGTAGAAACGTTTGAACAACACCGTTTTAGGAAGTTGAAAAATCAAGTTTCTCTCTCGGTATAGCGTTTATTTTGGCCAATATCTTCTTTAGTTTGGCATTTGAGTATTTCCCATTCGTGTTCTATTTAGCTCCTTATTATGAGTATGTAGCAAGTTACTTATCAAATTCAGCCTCTTTGAGGGTCAAATATGGTTTTGCAAATGGTGACTGACAAGACATAAACAAGGTCAGCAGGAATTTTTTACATAAATGGACATGAATGTATATAACCTAAAATAAGAATAAATTTTAATAAGGGCTGCCCAAAAAGAAAAAAATGCAGTTGCCATCCTATAGATACTTGCAGAAAGGATAAAATTTACTTTTAGACCTTTTGGGATAGCCCTTATTAATACTTCAGATAAAATTCCTAAGGTTATATTTTCAATCCTTTGGACCGGGTTTCCTCCTTGGCATACAGCCCCGGATGCCCAGTTATGGTGTGATTGGCGATAATACTTTCCGATGGATTGCGTATTTGCGGCGGTGCATTTTCGGAATATTGCGCCTGCCTGTTCCGTACATCTTCCGCTTCCGGCTTGACCTGTTGCCCTTCGTTCTCCTTTTCGGTGACTTCGGGCGTGGGCGGCGCAAGTTCCAGCTGTATTTTTCGGTCAAGTGCGGCAAGTTCAGACTTCAACTGTTTCAGTTCTTCCTCCTTCTTCCACACCTTGCCCGCTATCTCCTGCAACTGCGGTATCTCACGTTCCAGCACCTCGTTCTTCGCCTTGTACTGGTCGATGATGGAGGGGATGCGCTCCAAAGCGTTGAGGAAATTGCGGGCGGCGGCCAACGGGTCAGCCATTGCCAGATGTCCGTTGTTATAGGTGTACTTGTAGTTCCCCTCGACCACGAAACGGTTGTCGGTGAACTCCAATCCCTCTTTGAGTATCCTTTCGCTCACCACCTTTATCGGAAAACCGTAAAGTTCTCCGACCTGCGTGTAAAGCCCGCCTGTAGTGGCGTTTTTCGCTATCTCCTGCAAACGCTTTCCGATGACCTTCTCATCGGCGGAATCCACACCGTCCACCTTTATCATATTAAGGCGGTTGCCCTCCTTGTCGGTCTGCACCACCGAAAGGAAGCGGTTCCAGTCCTCCGTCATGGCATCTATGAAAGCCGTGTTGTTGCGCAGTTCGCCGGTCTTTGACTCCAGTTTGAACTCCGAATCACGCTTGCCCTTGTTGAACGACTTGCGTTCCCCTTCGAGCGAGGCAATACGCTTTTCAAGTTTCGCCTTGTCCAACAGATCGGTGTTGCCGGAGAGCAACGCCATATACTCCGAGAAGTTCATGCCCGATTTTTCGTCCATAGCCCCCTCGTCGATGGTACGTGCACCCATCGCACCGCTTTTAAGCTGGCTGATGAAAGTCTGCTTGCAATGCAGGAGGTTGAACTTGTAGCTGTCCAGTGACTTCTCCACCGCGTAGATGATTACATCCACGTTGTTCCCGGCGAAATGTTTGGCAATCTCATTACCTGCCCTAACTCCGCGTCCGTCACGCTGTTGCAAGTCGGACGGTCGCCACGGCGTATCGAGATGATGGATAGCCACACACCGTTTCTGGGCGTTCACACCCGTTCCGAGCATAGAGGTAGAGCCGAACAGCACACGCACCGTCCCGGCGTTCATGGCGTCTATCACCGCCTTCCGCGCCTTGTCGGTCTTGCACTCCTGAATGAAGCGCACCTCGCTTGGCGGTATACCGTAGTCCTCCGTCAGTTTGCGCTTGATTTCCGAATAGACGTTCCACCCGTCGCCCGGCTGGTATGTACCCAAATCCGAGAATACGAACTGCGTTCCCTTCTGCGCGTCGTATTTTTGGTAATACTCCGCGATCGTCTTGGCACAGTGGCTCGCCTTGTTGTCGGGGTGGTCTTCATAATTCGGGTCTATCATGCGCATGTCGAGTGCCATTTTCCGGGCATAGTCCGTGGCGATAAGCATCTTCGCCTTTTCCTCCGTTTCCGAAAGCGGCAGCCTGCCCAATAGGGTGGCATCGCCCGTCTTGGCGAACTGCATCAACTTCTGTATGAAGTCCTCCTGCTCCGGCGTGGGCGGTATGTGGTGCAGTATCTCGTTCTTGGTGGGGCGGTCAACGCCCACATCCTCCGCCGTTCGGTAGTCCGTAATCTCATTATAGAAGGCGGCAAGCTCCGGCACTTTGATGAAGTATCGGAAACGCTCCTTCTGCACCACGTTGTTCGTCACGTTGAACTCAAAATCCGTCGTCTTCTTGGCGAATATCGCCGCCCAAGCGTCGAAACATCTGATATCCTGCCGTTCCAGCTCCTTCGGGCGCAGGTACTTGAACAGCAGATACAATTCAGTCAGCGAGTTGCTGATGGTCGTGCCGGAGAGGAACGTAGCTCCCAAATCTTTGCCCGTGCGCTCCTGTATGGTGCGTATGGCAAAGAGCATGTTCAACGCCTTCTGGCTTCCCTCGCTGTTTCCCAGCCCCGCCACACGGTCGTGTCGTGTATTGAAAGTCAGATTTTTGAACTGGTGGCTCTCATCTATGAAGATGTGGTCGATGCCCATCTGCTTGAAATCCACCACGTCGTCCGTGCGTGACTTTATGGCGTGTTCCACCTTCTCCAGCTTCGCTTCAAGGTTGTGCTTGCGCTTCTCCAATCCTTTCAGCATCGCCCGCGACACGTTCTTTCCCTGCCGGCGCAGCACTTCGAGGTTTTCCTCCACCGTGTCAAGCTCCGCTTGCAGGATGCGCTGCTGCAACTCCGGCGACTGCGGTATCTTGCCGAACTGGTCGTGCGACATGATGACGCAATCGTAGTCGTTGTTCTTTATATTATTGAAGAAGCGCACACGGTTGGCGGTCGAAAAGTCCTTCTCCGAAGCGTACAGAATACGTGCGTTGGGATATGCCGCCTGATAGGTGGCTGCAATCTCCGCAACGTTGGCTTTCAGCCCGATAATCATCGGCTTGTGTGCCAAATTCAGACGCTTCATCTCATGCGCGGCGATGCACATTATCAGCGTCTTACCGGTTCCCACCTCGTGGTCGCAAATTCCGCCGCCGTTCTGTTTCAACATCCAGACGCAATCCATCTGTGAGGGATAGACGCTCTTGATACCCCGGCTTGCCAGCCCTTTCAGGTTGAGGTCGGGAAAGGTCTGATGGGAGCCGTCGTAGCGCGGGCGCACGAAACAGTTGAACTTGCGGTTATACATCGTCGTCAGCCGCTCCTTGAACTGTGGCGACTGCTCTTCGAGCCATTCGGAGAAGCCGTTTCGTATCTCGTCAATCTTGGCGTTGGCGAGTTGTATTCCCTCGCTGTCGCGCATCTTGATGTCGTTGCCATGCTCGTCCTTGCCGATGGACTTCATCATGTCAGGGCAGGTGTTGTGCAGGGCGTGTTTTAGGAGGTGCATACCGTCATAGTTCCGGTAATACCCCTTCACCAGAAACTCGTCCGTGATTTTCATGGTGCGGTAGCCGCAAGCCACTGAGAACTCGTCCATGCTTGCGGAGTAAGCGATTTTCACCTCCGTGTCGAACAGCCGGCTCATGTAGGCGGCATAGACACCCGTCGGAATCCAGCGTTCCCCGAAATTGAAGTCCAGATCCTCGAAGGCGATGCGCTGCGGCTCGGCATCTTTCAGAGCCTCCAACGCCTGCTTCACCTCCGGCATACGCTCATTTTCGGGATTGTCACCCATCCATGCCTCTATGCGTTCCGCTTTCTCTATGACATTTCCGGCGATGAAACGGTCTTTGATTTCGTAACCGGTCACGAGCGGATTGTAGTAGATGCGTCCTTGCAGGGCTGTGAGCAACTCCTCCGCCGTGCTGTCGGTTATCTCCCGCATATAGTCGAGATTAACCGTGCCATATTTGTTGAGCGACGCGGACAGGGCTTCTTCGGGAGAGCCGACGTTGGCATGGTTCTCCACCGAGAAGGAAACGGGACGCTCGAAGATGTCCGCCTTGACAAACTTCCCGTTCTCCGCCCGTTCCAGCGAAAGGATATCACGCCCACCCGCGTCCATCATCACCAGTTTCACGTTCTGCTTGGCGTTGAGGTTACCGTAACGCATGACGAATTCATCGTAACAGGTGTTCAGATGCTCACGCCACTGGACATTTGCTTCGTGCAGGTTCGATTCATAGCGGTACAGCCGCTCGTAGGCGTCACGCAGCGACACATACAGCAACGCCTTTTCCTTCTGGTATCCTTTCAGGTCAAGCGGCTGGAATGTCGCCCCGTATGGGGTGATGTCCTTCAGATAGCCGATGTTATGACGTCCCCAATCTGTCACTAACGACCCTTCGCGCAGGTGCATCTCCGGCGTGCGGTGGTAGGCACGCGGAGAAAGATCCACGATTTCCTCCTTCGGCTTTTCCGCTTCGATGTCGGGGAAAAGGGAAGTTACCACCGCTTCCGATGGGGTATCTGTAACGGCAGGTGCGGTGACTGCCTCCGGCTGTGTTTCCTCCTGTCGTGGCTGCTCACGGGAAGTTTCCGGCACAGCATTCACTTCCGTCTTTTCCGCCGCCACTTGTTTCTCGTTATGCTGCCTTGCCAGCTCCCGAAGTTCCTTCCTGCGCTCCGGTGTCAAACCCATCATCATCTCATAGAAGCCGTTGATGGGAGGATTGGTATCCCAGTCCAGCGTGGTATAGATGTCGTCCGGGTCGGCAGGCTTGGCGGTGTTTTCCGCTTTCGCCTCCTTGTTTTCCGTGATGGTCTTAGGGGTGGTAGCCGTCGGCACAGCCGTAACATTCTGTGTGGTCTGCACCTGCGACTTGGGCGTAACGCGTCTTGCAGGGCTTTCCTTTTTCGCCGCCTTTTTCTTTTTGGAGGTTTTAGGTTGGCTGACCTCTTCCGTCATGCCCCAGAGGTCGAGCAACGTGAGCTGCACTCCGGCGGAATATCGCGGACGCAGCTCTATCTCCGGCTTTTCCTCTGCGGGTTGCTGTTTCTCCGTCGGAGTTTCCACCGCTTGTGCCGGAGGTGCCGTTTCCAATTTTATGGCAGGACGCTTTACTTCATTTTGAACGGCAATTTTTTCTTCCGTTCCCGCCTGCCGGATTGTTCCCGAATACAGGCGCATGGCGAGCCTGTAATGGAAATCCTCGTCAAGCATACGGCGCAAGTCCCCGGCTATGCCTGCGGTCTTGCCCTCGTGCAGATAGATCATAGCGGGCTTCCCGTAGGGGTCTGTGTCAAGTTTCGCCGTCGTATGCACGATGCGTTCCGGGTGGTGGATGAAATAGGCGTTGTCGGTCAGGTCGGTTTTCGTGTCCGTCTGTATCACGGTCATCAGCCGCTCGTCCTGCGACATTTCCTTCTTGCTGAGGTTCTTTTGCAGGACAATCAGGTCACTGCCCACCTCCGTGCCCGCGTTGTCCGTGAACAGGTTGTTGGGCAGGCGTATCGCGGATACCAGATCAGCCTGACTGAACAGCTCGTTACGCACGGAGGTCTTGGTGCTGTTCAATACCCCTTGCGAAGTGATGAACGCCACGATACCGCCGTCACGCACGGCATCCAGCCCTTTGAGGAAAAAATAGTTGTGGATGGCTTTCTGTGCCGATCGTCTGCCGAAGGACCCACTCTTTTCAAACTCCGCGTCGAACACGGCGATGTCTCCGAACGGGATGTTGGACACCGCCAAGTCGAAATAATTGTTGAACGGTTTTTCGATTTTCTCAAAACCGCAGGTGCGCGTTTTCTTGTCGGGATAAAGATGCCGCAGGATTGTCCCCGTGAGCAGATCCTTCTCGAAAGCCATCACATCCGCATTGGGGCTGTGCCGCAGCATGGAATCCACGAACACGCCGACACCTGCCGACGGTTCGAGCATACGGGCGGGGCGGACGCTGTAATCCGCCAGCATGTCCGCGAGGGTGTCAGTTATCTCTTTTGGGGTGTAGAAAGCGGTCAGCACGGATGCTTTCAGCGAATCCACAAACCGCTTGTATTCCGTTTCGTCCTTGCTGTTCTCACGGATGAGCCTGTGCAGCTCCACCGTCGGGGCGAACAGTTCGAGGTCGGATTTCGCCCACCGGACGGCATCCGTCAGTTCCTTTGCAGGGTTGAGGATACATTTCAGACCGCCGAAACCGCAGTACCTTTGAAGTATGGCACGCTCTTCGGTTGTCGCTGTCCTATTTTCCCTGTCAAGGATGAATGCCGTCCGTATCGCCTCGATGTTGTCCCGCAGTTTCTGTTTGCGGTTAAACGCCATATTCCCCGATGTAAAGGACGGTTGCCCCCGTCAGCTCCGTATAGAGCAGGTCGTAATCGGAAGACAGGGCGAAGTTGTCGTCCGAAAGGTCATAGACGGAGAACACGTTGCCGACAAGCGGCAGGAGTTTATGGATAAAGGCTTCTTGTTTCTCTTCCGGCACTTCGTCGGCAAACTCGTTCTCCACGACTTCGTGGAGCATGGCGTACCGGGAATAGTGCAACCCGCGCAGCAGTGTTTCCATCGCCAGTTCCTGCGCACCGTCGGTGGGATAGCCTTCAATCCGCGCCTTTTCATACGTTTCGGCGGCACGATCGGCGCGTTCCCGTATGAAAGCGGTGTCGGTAGCCTGTTCAAACTTGTTCGTGCGGAGGTAGTCCATCAGGTACAGACCGTAATAGGAAAAGTCGGACTGCCCTTCGTTGTTCTTCTTGTTGTTCATTACTTTGGAGTTTAGTGGATTGATATTTAACGGGATAATCGGTTGGAAAAAAGGAAGAAAAAGGCACTCGGTATCCCTCCGAGTGCCGCCACTAAATCCAAAGTATGAGTGTAATCCGGTATCGAAGAACAATTCATTACTCTGAACAAGTGGCAAAGTTAATACTATTTCTTCCGTCCTGAAAATTTCTTGCCCTTTTTAGCCTCCGGGAACACGAACGTCGTGTTATATTCCCCGTCAAAGGCGACGACGGCATCGAAGCTCTTGCCCTGTTTGCTCTTGAAGCCTTTGAGCAGCTGGGTATGCCCTTCGGTGAGCAGGTCTTTGATTTCATCGTCGGACAGGGTGCGTCCCGCTTTCAGCCGGAACACGGGAAGCCCGCACTCCGTGTTGTCGCAGCGTACCACCTTGCCGTAGAACCGCATCCTGCCCGTGCCGCACTTGGGACACGCGCAACCGGAATCGCGGCTGCCGAAGAGTTTGTCGCATGAGAGCAGTTCGGAGGTAATCTCCCGCGTGTACGCCTCTATCTTTTTGCGGAAGGTATCGGCGGACAGCTCCCCACGCTCGATGCGTGCCAGTTCCTTCTCCCATTCGCCTGTCATGGCGACATCGGCGATGCGCATCGTCTTCACCACGGAATTGAGTGCAAGCCCCTTTTCGGTGGGGACAAGCAATTTCTTGCAGCGTTCCATGTAACCGCGCTTGAAGAGCGTTTCGATGATGGAGGCGCGTGTGGCGGGAGTACCGATGCCGCAGTCCTTCATCGCCTGCCGCAGTGCGTCGTCCTCAATTTCCTTGCCCGCCGTTTCCATTGCCGAGAGCAGGGTGGCTTCGGTATGCAGCGGCTTGGGTTTGGTCTTTCCTTCGGTAATGGACGAGCCTTTCGGTGTCAGCGTGTCGCCTTCCTGCCAGCCGGGGATGGTAATTTCCTCTTTTTCCTCGCCATAGACGGCACGCCATCCGGTTTGCTTCACGACGCTGCCTTTTACGGTAAACTCCACTCCGGCACATTCCGCCGTGACAGTGGTCACATCCTTGACGCATTTCTCAGAGAATGCCTCGACCATGCGCCCGGCAATCATCTGATAGATGGTATTGTCCTCTTTGGAGAGGAAGAGCGGTTTCTCACCCGTGACGAGCAGGGCATGGTGGTCTGTCACCTTGCCGTCGTCCACGCTGCGGCGTGTCGGGGCGGCTTTTGCCCGCACCTTGTCTTTCCATTCGGGCTGTGTGCCGATGAAAGCGAGCAGTTTGGGAATTTCGGCAAACACGTCTTCGGGGATGTAGCGGCTTCCCGTTCTCGGATAGGTTATCAACTTCTTTTCGTAGAGTTTCTGCGCGATTTCAAGCGTCTGTTCCGCCGTGAAGCCGTGCTTGGCGTTGGCTTCTTTCTGGAGCGTGGTCAGGTCGTACAGCAACGGGGTATCCTCCGTTTTCTCCTTGCGCTCGGCTTTCGTTACCGTTGCGAAGCCTGCCGCCTTTACCTTATTATATAGCTCCGTTGCCGGTTCTTTCGACTTCCATTTTTCAGAGGATGAGAATTTCACGACCTTGCCGTCGCAACCGTCCGTTGCGATATGGAGTTGCCAGAAGGCTTCGGGCGTGAAGCGGCGGTTCTCCCAGTAGCGTTCACATACCATAGCCAACGTTGGTGTCTGCACCCGCCCCACGGAATACGTGCCGTGTCCGGCGGCGATGGATAACGCCTGTGTGCCGTTGATGCCCACGAGCCAGTCGGATTCGCTTCGCGCTTTGGCGGCGAGGTATAGGTTGTCATACTTGCCGCCGTCTTCGAGGTTGCGCAATCCCTCGCGGATAGCCTTGTCGGTGAGCGAGCTTATCCACAGGCGCACGAAAGGAGTGGTACTGCCCGTGTAGTGGTAGAGGTAGCGGAAGATAAGTTCACCCTCGCGTCCGGCATCGGTTGCCACGATGATTTGGTCGCTGGTGCCGAACAGCCTTTTGATTGTTTTTATCTGCGACACCACGCCGCTATCGGGCTTGTAGCCTTTCTCCGTCCTGACCTGACGGGGGACGAGCGTGAAGGTGTCGGGGATAATCGGGAGGTTGTCACGGACGAAACCGCGCACGCCGTAGCCATCGGGCATGGCGAGCTGGACAAGGTGTCCGAATGCCCATGTCACGGCATAGCCGCCTCCCTCGAAATATCCTTCCTCTCTCTTTGTCGCGCCCACGATGCGGGCGATTTCACGTGCCACGGAGGGCTTTTCTGCAATGATTGTCTTCATGTCTTCTTCTTTTTTGTTGATACTTTGGATTTTATTTTGGATTCAGTGGCGGACACGGGATTACATTTTCATGCCCTTGCCCGTTTTCTTCTGCGGCTTCTCCTGCTGCTGTTGCTGGCGGGCGTCCTTCGGGTTGGTCTGACCTTTCTGCAACGGCTCTCTCAGATTCTTTGTAGCCTCGTTGGTCTTGCCATCGTTGTTCACCGCCACCTGCGTGCGGCTCTCGTTGGACGGAGCAACCTGCTGTGCATTGTCAGGGTTCGTGTCGTAGCGGTACGGGCGTCCCTTCTCCGGGTTGAACTTGATATACATCGTGGCATGGAAGCCCTGCTTGTCGGTCACGTTCTCCAGCTTCACGGCTTTACCCGCCACATAGTCGGCTTTCTGCTGGTCGGTGAAGCTCACGCCGCTCCATTTGCTGATGGGGCGGATGCTGCCGTCCTCGTTCGTCCACGTGTTGCGGCGTTGCTCCTTCTTGGTCTGTGCGGCATTTTCCCCGCCCTGCGCCTGACTTTTCGATGTGTCGCCTTTGGTTTCCTGTGTCTGTGCGGTACGGGGCGACTTGCCGGTTCCCGGCACGAACTCCACGCCGCGCTGCTCCACGTTCACTTGCAGGGTGGTGACGAACTTTCTGCCGTCGTTGCGCTCGATGAGCTTGTCGCGTACGGGCAGTCCGGCGCGGAGCATGTCCCGCTCCTGCGTGGTGATTTCCGTCTTGCCGATGCGCTCCGGGATGCGCACCCTGCTTGCCGGAATGTCCGTGATTTCATTCGTCTTGCGGTCGATGCTGATGTAGGAGGGGATGATCTCGCCCGTTTCCCTGTCCACAATGTCCACGACCCTACCGAGATTGCCCGTTTCGCGGAGGTTCTTCCGGTCATTGTCGGAGAATTTGTGTTCCTTGTACTCATCCAGCTTCTGCTCCTTGCGGATGAAGTGCGGCACGAGGCTGATGTTTCCCTCACCGTCCTTCTTGAAGGAGAGGCGGGCGTCCAGCTCGAATGATTCGCCGCCGAAGGTCGGTTTGACCTTTACCAAGTCGGACTTGCCATAGTTGAGCATCTTCGTAAGGTCGCCGGACTTTTCAAGGTTGTCCCGCTTTACGCCCCATCTGTCCTCCAGTTCCTGCCAGTTGATTTTACTCTCGTCGATGGGCTGGTAGCCACGTTTGCCCTGC
>OKZS01000021.1_pt1 | contig 24403 bp, 37 predicted proteins | sample 1609231 | NCBI WGS metagenome assembly OKZS01 (sample SAMN02675206, study PRJEB24791) | human gut metagenome, SKBSTL031 | isolation source: stool | host: Homo sapiens | place: USA | reverse complement strand
ACTTAATAAGAATGGGAAAAAAGAGACTTATCGGGGAAAAGAAGTCCGGGAGTGGTGTTCCAAATACGATGCCTCCGTTATTCGTCCGATTTTTCACTGGACTTCGCAGGATGTAATAGATTGTATTCTTAACGCAAGGCAAAAGCCGAATCCACTTTACTATAAAGGCTTTTCCCGTGTAGGTTGTTTCCCTTGTATCATGTGTCGGAAACGCGAAGTATTGCAGTTGATGCAGGACGAGTCGATGAAGCAGAGATTATTAGCAGCCGAGCAACTGATGAGAGAAAAGACAGAGAGAGGTTCTACCTTCTTTCCACCAACCTATATCCCAAGATACGCTTGTACTAACCGGAGATACCCGACAGTCGAAGATGTATTCCGGTATGTGACTGATAAGAACGCCACACTGGATGCTTTTGAACCGGAAGGTGGATACGCATGTATGAGTATGTTTCATGGGCTTTGCGAATAGAAGTTTAATTCAATACAAATCAAAAAATGAACAAGTCATAGACTTTCAGGAGGATGTCCTAAGAGTCTTAAAGGCTGTCAGTAAAATAGATATGATAAAATTAGATGAAAATTAATATGAAACAGACATTAGAAGAAGCTGCCCAAAGCATGGCTTACAATAAAATGCCAGATTGGGGAGGGTTGCCAGCATTAGCGAAAAAATATTTTATAAAAGGTGCTGAATGGCAATCAAAGCAATCTCCGTGGATCAGCGTAAAGGACAGGTTACCGCGAACATATGATGACCTGTACATAGTGCTTGATGTTAGGATGAATCCTCCCGGATGTGGAGTGTGTGATTTTAATCCTAAGACAGAGACTTGGATTGACTATGGTGGCAATATTGTGCGCCCTACCCATTGGATGCCAATTCCTCCTCTTGAATCAAAGGGAGATTGACCATGAATGATACTATACAATCCCAAACTGTTTCTATAAAGGGGATAAATGATGCTGTAGCATATATTGATTTCTGTGATGGAGATTTATGTGTTTCAGTTGTAGTAGAAGGCAAGCAAGCAGACTTTGCTTTTGAGCCTGTTACTTTGAAAATGTTTGCCCATGCTTATAAGTTACATTGTGAGGAACTAAAGAAAGGAGAATTAGATGAATAATATATTTACAATTTGCTATTCAGAAGAAGAAGCTAACGAAATTGGACATTTCATAATGCGAAAAGGCTATGAAGGTGTTCAAAATGATAGTTACAGATATTGCCGTGAAGCAATTTGGTGGGCTTTTAAAGAAACTAAAAGACATCATTCGTGTTTCATATATGTTGGCGTTAGAGGTTGTCAAATGATTGTGTCCAAGACTAAAAGGGGACTTCGCAGAAACGGACTTAAATACATCGAGAAGAAACGAATGTTTTACAAATTATTGAGTAGATATTAAGTAAATTAAACTTATAAAGGATAAGTTATGTATGTAACAAGAGACAAAGACGGTGATTTGTGCCTTTTCAATGCACGACCCGTAAAGATTGATGAGTGTGGATATTGGCAACCAGCCAAAACTATGCTTGATTGGATTAAACTTGATACCGCCCTGTTTCCCGAAGTAAGTTGGGAAGATGACGAGCCGACAGAAGTGGAATTAGTGAAGAAAGGAGAATAACTATGCCAACAATACTAAGAGAAACTTATCCAACAGCCAAGAAAGAACATAGGTGTGAGTTTTGTTGTGAAAAGATAGCGATAGGACAAAAATATGTCCGTCAGACAAATATCTATGATGGAACTATCTATGACTTTGTCACACATCAAGAATGTAATGAGGTAGCTCATGAATTGAATATGTACGATGATTGTGATGATTCAGGTTTAGACGGAGACTCTTTTCGTGAAAACTTGAACGCATACGTATATGCCAACCATTACGATGAACACACAGATGATGTTTATACTAGTTGGCAATTGAATCATTATGAGATAGCGAAGAAAATATTGAAAGAACTTAAAACGGAGAAGTAAAATGGACCGTACAATAAAATTCAGAGGCAAAAGCATATACGATAAAGAGTGGCTGTATGGCTCTCTCATTAAGATCGAAAAGGATAGATATGCCGTCATTCCACCCTTAAACGATATCGAAATAGGGAGAAGTATCGGTATGTATGAGGTCTGTCTTGAAACCATAGGCCAGTTCACCGGCTTGTATGACAAGAATGGCAAGGAGATATATGAAGGGGATATCTTATTCATAGGCAACGATGGAGATAAAAATATATACAATAAAGTATCCATAAAAGACGGATGCTTTGGATATATCGGGGAATGGAACCACAAAATAATGCCATTCTGTTATTACAATGTAACGGAAGAGATTGCAGGTAATATCTACGATAACCCGGAATTAATCAAGGAAGAATAAAATGGAAAAGTTCTACTATTATGCCTTTCAAAGTAAAGGCTTCTTCGGGTCCGGAATACGTTATGCTGATGATGGTTGTTTCAATTTAGCAGAAATGCATAAGTTTCTTCAGGAAACCTATAAAAAGCGATGTGTGATTACCTTTTGGAAGGAAATAACCTGTGAAGAGTATGAGAAGATGAGTGATTATTTAGAAGATGGTAGGAGGCGATAAAATGAAAGACTATCAATTTGAAGAGATAACATTTTAGCTGTCATTTATATCCTGTTTGATATCTTACCATCTGGGAATAGAATGGTTGACAGGAATTCTTGTAGTGGTAACGGCGTTAAACCTATTCTGGTCAATAGTGACTGCTTGGGAAGATGTGAAGGAGAATCGAAATGATCAAAGTAAAAACGAAAGCAATAATAGGGACAATGAGTCGAATTAAAATATCCGAAGTTGATAAGGACGTATATCTGTTATCAACCGCCAGCGAAGAGAATTTTATGTATGCAAGCGGTCATGAACTAAGGTGTCTGCTTGATGATATTCCTAATTTATTTGAAGAAATACAAGAAGATGAGAAAACTGAGGAGAGGAGTAATATGCACAGAACCTTATCTGATGCATGATCCTGATTTCATAGCAAAAGTAATATGTGATACCGGTCTATGTAAATGTGAGCCGTTAATTGCAGGATTGGAAAGGAAATTTATTCTTGCTTCCTGTTGCGGAGATTTTGGACTGACAGACACTGATGACCTTTTTGAGTTTGCGAAGAAACACGATTGTGTTATAACTAATTCAACAGAGGAGTTTATAAAGAAAATACTGGAGGAGGAATCATGAACCAAGAAATAGACAATAATCTTCTTGCAGAATGCTTGAAGGCTGCAATGAAGGTAGAGTATATAAGCAACAGCAGGGAGCTTAAGATGTACACCTATGCTCTGTACAACGCTCATATGTGGGCGAGAAAAGCAAAATAAAAGAGGACCCCCGAACCACCAGATAGATCCTCTTTTCTCAATTAATAGTACAAATATACTATTAATTTCTAAACTATAGTACTATGTTTTCAGAAATATCAGAGCTAAAAACAATCAGAGAGCAAAAATCCAGATTGTCAGAAAGAGAATACGAACTATCCACCCCTATAATGTCTGATTTGAATTATATTCCTTCCATATACCAATGTTTTTGTGACATTCTTGATTCCAGGGATTGTCCGGGATACAAAGACAGTGTTCATAACAGAAAAAAGTTTATATTCATCATTTTATTCCTGTATGCTCCTAGTGTTCTAGCAGGGGGAAGGATGCCTAGGGGCCTTCGGGATAAGATTGCAGAATCGGTAAATATCAGCGATAAGACATTTATTTCCCACAATATTGAAACTGTGGTCGTTCTCTACAATAATTATAAAGGGTTTCGTAAGGATATAGAGTATATTTACAGTGAAATTGTATCACGCTTAAAAAATAATGGTATAGTAAGATAGGTAGATTTATGGCGAAATTATCTATTAAGCAAGAAAATTTCTGTAATTACTACCTCGAATGCGGTAATGCATCCGAGGCTTATCGCCGTGCGTATTCCTGCTCTAATATGAAAGATGAATCAATAAATCGTAAAGCTGTTGAATTGTTGAATAACGGCAATATTGCGACAAGGGTTCGGGAATTACAGGAAGAGCAAAAAAACAAATCTGATATTACTAAGGAAAAGATATTAGATGAATTGTCAAGTATCGCTTTTTCCTCTATTGCAGATATGCATAATAGCTGGATAGAAAGGGCGGAATTTGATAAACTTACTTCAAAGCAAAAATCTGCGATAAAGAGTATATCAACCAAGATCTTAAAAAAGAATATTGGCACAAGTGATGATCCAGAAATTGTGGATGTGGAATATGTGAAAATAGAGCTTCATGATAAATTAAAAGCCATAGAACGCATTTGTAAGATGCTGGGCTGGGATGCACCAGAGAAATTTAATGTGACTTCTTCCAAAGAAGAACCGATAGTTATTCAAGTTATAGATAAAAGGGAGGATATAGCTAATGCTGATACAGACAACTAAAATATATGCGAATATAGACGGTGCTATAAAATCCGGATATAAAATAATATCTGCACAGGGGAGTTCTAGAAGTAGCAAGACGTATAATATATTAATATTTCTTCTTGCCTATATAATGCAGCATCCTAAGACATCTCTTTCTGTTGTTAGGAAAACATTACCGGCATTAAAAGGATCAGTATTTCGTGATTTTAGAGAGATCATGATGGATAAATTCCAAATGTGGGATAGCAGATGCATGAACAAATCGGATATGGTATATACGCTCCCCAATAACTCCTTTATTGAATTCTTCTCTACTGATGATGAACAAAAAATCAGAGGAAGAAAACGTAATGTTTTGTACTGTAATGAGGCTAATGAAATCTCTTTCCTAGAATGGCAACAACTCGTTATGCGTACTACGGATTTTTCGATTTTAGACTATAATCCTTCCTTTTCGGACGAACATTGGATTTGTGAATTGAATGAAGATGCGCGTACATTCCATTTTATATCCACATACAAAGATAATCCATTCTTGGAACAGACCATTATTGATGAAATAGAATCCCTTAAGAATAAAAATAAGACATTATGGATGGTATATGGCCTGGGACAAAGAGCAATGGCAGAAGGTCTTGTTTTTCCTGAGTTTGAGATTGTTGATGAATTCCCTTCTTATGCCAAACATATAGCTGCCGGTATGGACTTTGGATACAGTGCGGACCCAACAGCAATTATAAAGTGCGGTCTTGTTGATAATAATCTCTATTTGGATGAACAATGTTATCAAACGCATATGCTAGCAAGTGATATTATCCGTGTGTTAAAACCGCTAGGATTATTTGTATACGCTGATAGTGCAGACCCAAGATTGATTCAGGAAATATCTAATGCTGGAATTATTATATACCCGGCAGATAAGTATAAAGGATCGGTCATGGGCGGATTGTTGAAAATGATGGAGTATAAAATCTGTATTACAAGAAAGTCTGTGAATCTTATCCGAGAGTTTAGAAACTATATTTATGAGCAAAATAAGGACGGTAAATTTATAAATGAGCCTATAGATGCATATAATCATGGAATAGATGCTAGTCGTTATTATGTGATAGGCAAGCTGCTAGGTAAAATATTGGTTACTAGGAGTTATTCAAAGGGGGATTTAGGAATGTTTTAAATATATATGATATGAATTACATTGAAGCTATATTCAATTTACTGCGTAACAAAACGCTTAATTCTTTAGGAGTTGAACGGGATTTAATGAGGCTTATCCAAGACAGGGATATAAGTCAGGTTATCTCACTGCTTCAAGATAGAGATATGGATGTAAATAAAGCTATTGCCGAGTACAATCCGGAGTTTCATAAGGTTAACGATCGATCGGATAAGCCGCGTAAAGGGCAAGAGCCTTATATAACAGAAAAGTTACCTCGTACAAGACAAAGATATATTAATGAGGTTGAGTTATTCTTCCTATTGGGTAATCCTATAAAATGGAAGAACGATGTGGAAGGTACGGATGAAGCATTTGAAGCATACAACGAGTTTCTTCAGACTACTAGATTTCATACGACAATGAGACAGGCAAAGAGACTGGCCGGTGCAGAAACTGAAAGTGCAAAAGTGTATCATCTATTTAATGATAACGGGAAGCCGGGAGTAAAGGTGTTGGTTATATCTAAATCGAAAGGATATACTCTCCGTCCGCTTTTCGATCAATACGAAAATATGATCGCATTTGGATATGGGTATAATTTGAAGGAGGGAAATAAAACGGTTGAGCATTTTGATATAGAGACGCCATCCTATATTTTCCGGTGTAAGAGAGCTAATATCGGATGGGAAGTTGAGCCGTTGGTTAATCCAACTGGTAAAATAAACGTAATTTACTATAAACAGGATAAAGCTTGGTACGGGACACAGCCTAGATGTGACAGGGAGGAACAGATTGATTCTAAGGCTGCTGATACTAATAACTATTTTGCCGATCCTAAGATGAAGGCCACTGCAGATGTTCTTCAATCTCTTCCCAAAAATCAGGAGCCTGGAGAGATTATTCAAATGACAGGAAAAGATAGTGTTATTGATTACTTAATACCTCCTGAATACTCTTCAATGAAAGATAGTGAAAAGAAAGACCTGAATAACTCTATTCTTTTCGATTCATTTACCCCAGATTTCTCATTCGAAAATATGAAGGGTATGGGAACACTATCCGGAGAGGCTTTAAAGCGTGCTATGACGCTAGGATACATTAAAAGGGACAATCTAAAAGAAACTTACGATATACTTGTAGACCGGGAGAAGAACCTTATCTTGGCTATTATGATGAATGTTACCCACATCCATCTGAGAAACCAGTTATCCAAGCTGAAGATTACCCACGAATTTGCGGAACCATTCAATGAAGATAAGGAGAAGCAATGGGAAGCTATCGGTAAGCTATATTCGGATGGAATTATCTCTCTTGATCTGGCTGTTTCTATGCTTGCTTTGACGGATGCTCCACAAGAAGAGATAGAGCTTATAAAAAGTGAAAAACAGGCTTCGTCAAATGGAAATGAATCTTCTGAATTAGACAAACAGACCAAAAATGAGACTACTTAGTCAGAAAAATTACGGGTGTTATACAAAAATAAAAGGAAAAATAGAACAAATCTGCCTCGAAGCAAGGGTGGGGTAACAATATTTTATAGAGTGAGGCATGGTAGGAATTAGTGTATTGATATTTTACTAAACAGCCCACTTGAAAGTGGTAAGGTTCTGGTAAGGGTAATTAAGCAATAACGGCAAGATTACGGCAAGGCCTTTTGATAAAAGCCATAGATAAGAGGAGTTGCTATCTCCTCCTCTTATCTATTCCAGCATTGTTGATAATCCTGTAAATCGTCTGCTCTGACTTTACCCCGGTTTTTGACATTATCTCTTTGATCTTTCCTCCTGACAGATACAGGTCTATCACCTGTTTTTCCTGCTCTTCAGTGATCTGTTTTCCGTTCCGGAGAGGGATCTCCCTTCTCCTTAAGATCGCCATCACGGTTGTCTGGGAGATGTTAGCATACGTCGCTATCTTTCTAAGTGTCCAGCCATCCTTATATTGCTGACAAACAAGCAGTTCTTCTCGGTCTGTGATAATCTTTCCTCTTTTTTTACTCACTTTTTCCATGTTGTTTGTTTTTTTGTTTTACAAAGAGTTTACAAGCAGTCTGTACGCAGATTCTTTAGCTGACAAATGTTTCTCTTCGTTTTCATCGTCATCACACCAATCCCAGATCTCAGAGTCCGTACAATGCACTGAGATACCCAAACCGCTTAATACATACTGTCCGTAACCTGTTTTCTCGATAGTAATTGCCTCGTTGTTAAATTCAAATGTCTTCATGATTGTTTATTTATTTAAATTATATTCATCTGCCACTTTCCAGTCAAATGACGGATATACCGCCTTATTTTCTCTGATTGTTACGTGTGCCGGGCAACCTTGTGCGAGCTGAGCTATCAGATGCTTGAGATTACCAAGATCGTTATCAGTTACTGTGATTACACTACCTATACCCTCCAAAGGTACGTTAAAATTAATTTGTGCTAGAAACCTGTGTTTAGGGCTTCTTAAACTGTTATTGTTCATGACTTTATAGTTTATTGATTAATAATTATTTAGCATTAAGAATTTGATTTGCTTTTTCTTTTCCAAAGTAATTTACAGCTTTTGCATAGTTACTTACATAACCTTTAGAGATTTGAGGATAATTACGCATTACTCTGCTCAGCACTGACTGTATTTCTTTTTCTCCGATATTTTTTCTTCTAGCCCAAGACAGGGTAGCTTCGTTTAAAACTCTTATCATAAACCATCTTAAGGTATAAAAGTTATCAACTTTCACATTCTCGTTGAAAAAAGAGATAACCATTTCTCTATTGCTACCTAATACTGTATTTACTTCCTCTGCTGTCATGGCTTTTATTTTTTAGTTGTTAATACTTTGTTTCTTATTTTGATGTTACAAAGATAGTAATTAATGTGATATGCTCCAAATAAAAAGAGAAAAATATTGTGATTTACTACATTATTTAACATTAGGGCATAAAAAAGGGCAGCCCTAAAGCTACCCTTTCCCGTCGATTGGCGTCAACTTCAGTGTCGGACCGAAATCCCCTGACTTACTCTTTATTTATAAACTCTTGTAGCACCTTGTTTGTCTCGACAGCGAGTGCGGACATCAAGAATCCGTCTTTGCACATTTCACGTACTTGCCCGAATATCCGCTTTAAATTGGATTCCATGCTTTCTTTTGGATTATATACCACTTCTTCTTTCCCGTAAGGTATCAGACCTCCGTATGTGCTTCCGTGCTTTTTTCTGCCATTCTTTAAGTTTTCCTGTAGCGACAGGCTAAACTCTTTGACTTGCTTCCTTACGATGCGTTCTGCGCACTTGGTGCAACGCTCTGATCGTAGTTTTTCTTCCATTTCGTTGAAGGCTGCGATGTATGCTTCCTTGAACTGGGCGGCTACCTTTCCGGTGAAGCCCATGGCGAGGAAGGTGAAGCCGTCACGGGTCATGTAGTACATGGGGAGTTCTTTCTTTACATTATTGCATAACTCGTTGATATACACACAGGGCGCAAAATTGCGCTCTGTGAAATTAGCACTACATTCCAAACCTCTAATCGCTTTCAGTACATCCTTATGTGCCCTCCTAAAGTACTCCGCAACCACCAAAGAAGAGGTCACGGCTTGACCGTTTTTCGCTTCTACCAAATCAATCCTATCGGTAGACCATAATTCCAAACTTTTTGTTTCCATAATGTTTCTATTTAATGTGTTGATACTATCGTGTCGCTCTTACTTAGCACATGAAAAACCTGTCGTTATCGTCACCGAACAACTTGTATCCGGCAAACAGGCTTAAAACGATGATTGTCATTTCTATCATAATCGTATATTTAGATATAGTTGTGGCTGTCCGGCATTGGAACGGACTGCTGTAAATGAATTAGGGAAGGGGATTTGCTATACTATTCTAGCCAGCTTCCCGTCAGAAGGCTTTCCGCCAAAGAGGTGGTTCAGATAAGCCAATCCCTTCTGGGTAACAAGAACCTTAGTGACGACAAAGCCCGGGTGGTTGTTGCGCTCGATGAACTTCTCTTTCATCTCGAAGTAGCCGGCGTCAATGAACCTTTGTTTGGGCTCGTTGCGGTTCGCGAAGAATACGCCCGCTTTCCTTAGCTTCTCGAACAGTGTATTGCGCCCAAAGCCGAGTTTCAGGATCTTGGCGGACATTCCTATGTCTACTTTGTCGTCGGTGGCGAATGCCGCGTCTGCGAAGTCTGCCTTCGGTTGGAGTTTGGCGTTCTTTTCTTCCAGTTGCTGCTTCTCCTGTGCCAGCCGTTGTTTTTCCTCTTCCGATGACACTAGGGCTTTCAGGGCTTCGAGGTAGGTTTGTGGAGTTTGAGGTTTGCGCTTCTCTAGTTCGAGCTGTTCCCAGCGATCAAAATCTTCTCACGGAGTACTGCGTCGTAGCCGGAGGCGAGGATCAGGCAGCCTTTCTTGGTGAGTTCGAAGCAGGGGCTTTGTCTGTTGGATTTGTCTCTGTAAGAGGTCTCCACAAAATTGTGGGCAGATACCCCTTGTTTTAGTAAGTTCCTGATGTCTCGTAAGATAGCATCATGTCTTTTTCCTGTGAGTTCAGCTATTTCAAGCGAACTCATTCTGTCCGTCTCGTGGATTAACGTCGCCATCAAACTACTGTTATTCGTCCGATGATGATTGTCGATATTGTTAAGCATAAACAATAAAAAAAGGTATATTGCCTTTCCCGCTGCTTAACACATATCGACTATGCTGTGGTTCCATTACAGTTCCACACGGGGGTACAATATACCTCAATATTTTAAATACAAGCATAAAAAATGCCTGCATAAGAATGCAAGCTCCGCCTGCACAGTCGATTTAAATATGTTAAGCACCGCAAACGTACAAACTATTTTTGAAAAAAGCAAGAAAAAACAACTTTTTTGCGTGATGCATGAAGATATATGACGATTTATTTGCATTTATGAGAGGTTGTCCGTTATTTTGTCATATTGTATAACATAAAAACATATAATTATGAAATCTTTTTATCTATTTTTTATAGCATCAACCTTTGGAATTATCTCTTCTTGGGGACAAATAAAAACGACTGATATTATTTTAAATAATGGAAGCTCATACTCGAAAGTGTTCGATTACTCTTCATCTGCAAAATTAAAGCATTTAAATGCAAAAGAATGGATAGCTAAAACATTTGGAGATTATAAGTCCGTATTGCAATTTGAGGATGAAGATAACTATAAATTGATAATAAAAGGATTTTCTAATTTAATGACTGAAAATTCAAATGGGGCAGGAGGTCTTGTTACTATTGTAGAAAAACCTAAAATGAATTTTGTACTTACTATTGATTGTAAAGATGATAGATATAGAGTAAAGATAGAGGATATATCTTTTGACGTAAATACGAAATTTACGCTTTTAGGGAATACAAATAATTCATCCAAAAAGTATGATTATTATGGTTTTACAAAAAATGATTCATTAACGTATGCACTCAAGATAGCGGATGTTTATAAAAAAATAAAAGATTTAGAATCTGTGGATTTATCTTCTCTAAAAAAGAAAGAACTTAAAAAGCATAATGAAGAATTGGCAGCTCAACAAAAGTTATTGGTATCAGAAACGGAGGCACAGAAGAAACAAATTATAAAAGCAAAAGGTCGTGCCATTTTAGTTCAATCGACTATTTGTGATTTAATGAATTCTCTATGTGAAGCGATTGAAAAGAAAGATGATTTTTAATGAAATATTTATTTCATAATATATATATTTTTGAACACACACAACATGAAGAAATTTTTATTCCCTTTAGTAGCGTTATTGCTATTAGCGGCCTGTAGCTCTAGTGAAGATACAATAAACGATCCGGAGCCTCCAAAATACAAAATAGATAGTACTATTGCAGTAGGTGATTTAAAACTACAAGCCTATATCTTTGAAGGAGATTACTATATAGAGGCTATTGACGAATCAGGCAACAAAGTATTTACTATTAATGACAGAGCAGAAGGTTATATAGAAGATTTAGGGTTTGGAGAAACAAAAGAGTATCCTGTTAGAGGATGTTTTCTTTTAAGTGCTTTAAATAAAAATGATCATCTCTATATATTGGTAAGTTTATACGCCAGTGAGGCCGCTCATCCTCATAAATTTATATTAAAAATAAGAGAAGGTAAAATAGTAAAAAAAGAATATTTAGACATATATGATCCTCAAATTCCATACTTGCACTTTTATCCCGAAAAAATAGCAGAATGGTATGGAGAATATATTGTGACATATTCTACGCTAAGAACTAGTAACTATTTTATCTCTGTATTAGATAAAGATTTAAATATTATATGGAAAAATCTAAATGGGAATGCAAAGGAATTGATTAAAAATATAGAAACAAAAAGCTATATATCTTCATCTGTAAATAATGTGATATACATTACTTATAATACAGTTGTTTGCCTAGATATATCGAAGTATGCATATGGTACATATCTGTGGCAGGTCCCCATTACCGATGAAGAGATAAGAGTAAACAAATCTACATATTCCCTAGATGGCGATAACGTAATAGTAGACGTTGACGCCACCACAAAGGCAGGAGAGAAGAAGAAATACCATCTGGTCTTGAATAAAGCCACAGGAGAGTTAGTAAATCCGCAATCCTAACCAAAATAACACAATATAATTATGAAAAATATTTTCCCGCCCCGTTCCAATTAAGGTTCGGGGCTTTTTATTTTCCAAAAGTTAAATTTTCATATTGCGTTGAAATATATTTCCCAAAAGTTACACTATAATGAAACTTTTGTTATTTTTGTACCATGAAACGTAAGATAATAACATACGGAGGATATTTTGAGAGATTTATTTCCACGCTTTCGGATAAAGAAATAAAGAAGCTGGATTATATAATCTCTTTATTGGAGTCGGAGGATCGACTACCGGTTAAGTTCATAAAATTTCTGCGTGATGAATTGTATGAATTGCGTATGGAATATAATAGTAATATTTACAGGGTGTTTTTTATCTTTGACGAAGGTAAAATAGTTGTTCTTTTTAATGGCTTTCAGAAAAAGACGCAAAAAACGCCCAATAATGAAATTGAAAAGGCATTAAAAATAAAGGAGGAATATTATGGAGACAAACAATCATCAAATAAATGATTATAGTGCTGTTCTTGAGCGCAAATATGGGAAAGAAGGGACCGCAGAGCGTGCAAAATTTGACGAAGAAGCATATTCTTTCTATACTAGTCAGATATTGCTTGATGCAAGAAAAGAAGCTAAGGTTACACAATCCGAGCTTGCGGAACGCATCAATGTGACCAAATCCTATATATCACGCATTGAAAAAGGTGTAATGACACCAAGCGTAGCTACCTTTTATAGGATTATGAACGCACTTGGCATGAGGGTTGAAGTCGTTAAACCTATACTATGACGAGTGAAGGAAATAGGCGAATCGCTATGAATGCAAAGGAAGAACTTAAAAAGTGGAAAGATGATTTTGCTAAGGCAAAGACCGAACAAGCAAAATTAGAGCACAAGAAACGCTTTAATACGTATGTGAACTCTTTATCATCTTCTGAAAAGAAAGAATTTCTTATTGAATTTAAAAAGGGTGCACAACAGGCTGTAGATGAAGCAAAAAACTGGCTAAAATTGCAGAAAGAAAAGAAAAACTAAATAAAGTGTTGGATTTTGCTTCAATGTCTTATATCGCAGAGCATTACTTTGGGAAGACTCGTCAATGGTTGTATCAACGTATAAATGGGAATATAATCAATGGTAAGCCGGCTGATTTTACTCCGGAAGAGCTTAAAACCTTATCATTTGCGCTGTCTGAACTTGGCAATATTATGAAGGATACTTCTTTGTGTATAATGCGATGATTGTCTACGAATTGGACTTTTCGGAATCAGTTTTGTAGTCCACCTCCCTAACCAGTCTTCGCCCGCCGGAAGGTGGGCGTTTTTTTTGTTTCTGAAAAGTTAAATCGAGCGTTGTTTTAATCAATTTGCTAAGTAAATTGTTTCATTAATAAATTGTTTGCTATATTTGTACCAATAAAACATCATCGATAGAACAAAAAGTTAATGAACATACTAAACACATGGCTCCAGTAATCACATATTTACTAAACAATGCTCCTTGGATAGCTGTTATAGTATTAGCAATCATTGGGAGTTGGAAACTGTCAAAGTATCATGCTAAGTTAGAAGAAACTAGGAATAAGGTTGATAGTCTTCCTTGTGATAAACATAAGGACGGTATTCGTGATTCAGAACAAAGATACAATGAATTACAGCGAATTGTTACCTCTACCAATGATATGGTTGTCGAAATAAACAAATGGTTAATGAAATTTGATAATGATATGATTGATAAGTTAGCAAAGAAGGCAAGTCCCTTAAAAATGACCCCTCTTGGAGAAGTTTTATTTGAGAAATCATCAGCCAAAAAAACAATAGATAATAATATTGATTTTTTAATTAAGGAACTAGAAGATATAAACCCTCAAACAGCTTATGATGTGGAGGAAGAAGCACTAAGTTATCTTTTGAGAAACATGGGAAATGAAATGTTTGCTGATATAAAGAAATTTCTTTATTATTCCCCTGATACAATTCAATTAAAAGATCCTTCTTCTGGAGAAGATAAAGATGTGAGGCTTTCAATGCAATCTATAATCAAGCTAATGAGCATATATCTTAGAGATTTATATTTAAAGAAACACTCTAATATCGTATAATATATAAAGGCGGACTAACATCCGCCTTTCTTTTTGCCTTTTCCTTTATTCCCCAATCTATTTCTTACTTCTCACCACCATTATCGCCAATTGTCCTCTGTTTTAGCAGGATTATTATCTATTTTACCACAATTGGCGAATTGTGGTTCATTCGCAATCTGATAATTTTCATATAGACCCACCGCATTGTATTTTTATGCTGATTTAAAAAGATTTGCATAAAAGAACTAATCATGAAAGAAAAAATTTTCCAGGCTTTAAAACTAGCTTATTCAAATCTAGGGTTAAGCGATGAAATTTTGCAGGGACAGGCCGATGCTTTATCTGCATCTGGTCTAGTAACTGACGATAATTTAGCAACTGTTGTACAGGGGCAAAAAGCGTTTCTAACCTCTCTTCAGAGCGGTATTGACAAACGGGTAACCGATGCGGTCAATAAAGCAAAGGAGAAAGAGGCTGCTAGTGGGGGCGAGCAGAACAAACAGCAACCAGAAAACGAGGAGCCGGAGTGGTTCAAAAAGTACAAGGCTGAACAGGAGCAGCGTTATTCCACGTTGAAAACTGAGAATGATGCTTTTAAAGCTGAGAAGTCACGTGCAGAAAGAAACAGTCTGATCTCTTCAAAAGCAAAAGAACTGGGTATTCCTGAATGGCGAATGAAAGAAGGCTTTGCTATTACTGACGAAATGGACGAAACGGCAATTACTACCTATCTTTCAGGCATCAAACAGAATATTGTTACCGCAGGGCTTGAAACAAAAGATTCGGCATTCCCTTTATCCACTCCAGCTGAAAAAGGCAAGGAAATGGCTAGACAGTGGGCGGAAGGATTGCCAGATGCTAATTAAAAACAAATACTATGGCTATTGAATTTGAAAAAGGACAGATTAAAGGTGGATTCCCCGTGTTTTGGAGGGGTGAATGCAAAGGTCTCCCTGGGGATTTCAAACTCACGCAGACGTTTCCTGAAGGTACTTTGATCAGAAAGGGTACTCCAATTGCGTTGGATTTTGCAAAAATGGAGTGTACAGTATGTAAAGCTGTAAAGATCGTGTCTGGAGGAACTACTTCTGCTCCGAGAGTCGTAAAAGGAAGCTTGGTACAGATTGGAGATAAGCTGAAGATTGGTGATAATGAGCAGACAATTAATAACATTGATAAATCGAACGCTGATTATGATGTTGTGACATTGGCTGCTGCACTGACAGGAGCTACAGCTAATGCAATTGCTGTCGTTGGGACAGATGTGCCAAATGCGGTGGTAGAAACAGACAAGGAGTATAAAACCAATATGGATTTTCAGACTGTTTCTGCAGGTTATGATGTGATTATTCTGAAAGAAGTAGCTTATCCGATGCCAGAAGATTGGCTTTTGGGCGGATGGTGCATGAAGAATAATCCAAGTATTAAATATGTAAGACAATAAGCTATGCCGGGATTATTTTACAGCTCTATTTTTGGCGAACTGACCAAACAGGTACAGATTCGTATTGATACCGCTTCTCAATTGAGAAAGCGTTTGTTTGACCAGAATATCTATGAACGATATTTGGATTGGGACACCCCTACTGTTGGTTTGAACTTCGAAGAAATAATCGGACAGTATAACCTAAGCGTTGCAGCTGCGACCTTGGACTCTAAAGGTAAAGAGCCTATTATGGGAACCGAGGGCTTTAAAACGTTGAAGGAGAAGGTTCTTGCTCATCAAATGAGTTATTCTATGCCTATTGAGGATTATCGCAAGGTTCTTCAGGTTCTAGATTCTCGTATGCTGACTGATGAGCAGAAGACTCAGCAACTAATCGATCTCATGTGGAACAATGTTACAAAGGTGGTAAATTCTGTACAGTCCAAACTGGATATTATCTTCTTGGGTGCCCTTTCAAACAAGGGAGTGTTCACTTTTGATGCAAACAACAATCCTGAAGGTGGTGTAAGAGGCGCTATTGACTATAAGATGCCGTCTGAAAACATTGCTAAAACTACGGTTGATTGGGTGCAAGGAAATGAAAACACTGTAGACTGTTTTGAAGACTTGCAGGAGATTTTGGACGCTGCTCAGGATAAGGTTACATTTGACAAGATTCTAATCTCCCAAAAGAAACTGTCTTTCATTCTTCGTAATAAGAAGATGAAGCAGGTGATTTACGGTACAGATAAGATGGGAACTCCTCTGCTGCTTGGCGGATTAAATGAATTCATGCGTCAAAATGGATTTCCGGAATTTGAAATTATCAGACGTATTACCAGGATTCAAAATAATGGTAAGTTGACGGATTATCAACCTTGGAATGATAAAAACCTCGTCTTTATTCCTGCCGGTAAACTTGGAGTTATCAAGAATGCTTATGCAGATAATGAATTGAGACAAGAGCGTGGTGTTACTTACTCAAACTACGGAAGAATCCGGGTATCTCAATGGGGTAAGGGAGAAACTGACAATTCGAACGGTGTTGAGTTTACAAAGGCTCAGTCATTGTCATTGCCGGTTATCACTGAAATTAACGGTATCTACTCATTGACTGTTGAATCGTGACAACAGGTGACTACATAAAGCAATGTTTTTCTCCGCTTGGTGATATATCAGATGCTGGAGTAGAAAAGTTCGCGTTGGGGCTGGGGCTTGATCCGGGCTCCGATGTGGACATTAATACAAAAGTGAAGATATCCGGTTCGGTGGACAAGTTTATGGATAAGATACTTGCCCACCCTACCTCTGTCTCAGAAAATGGCTTTTCTAAGTCCTGGGGTGCTGATACATTGCTGAACTATGCAAAATATATGTTCAGGTTGTATGGCATAATTCCCAATGACGAGACTGCTTCTTTGGTCGGAATAAGTATCATTAAAGACGCATCTAATATTTGGTAGTATGTTAGAAGAGACTCCACATAAACTGCAAATGCAAGTTATTACTCCAGAAGAGAATGACGAATATGGCCGGCTAGTTTCAGGAACAGGCGGAGAATCTTGGCAGGATGTAGCTGACTGTTTCTGCCATGACAATTCACAGCAGAAGGAAGTGTCGGTAAACGGTGAGCGTTGGGTTTATAACTATCATGTTGTCTACGAGGGAAACAAGATTCCTCTAGGAAGCTGTGTAAGATGCTTGGATTCCGACGATAATACTGTTGGAGAAGGTGAAGTGAAGAAAAATGCCGAGTGTTATTCGGAAGAGTTTAAAGGTAGATGTGATATTTGGATATGATTGCAACAACAGACATCGCGAACATAATATTTAAGGATTGCAAGTCTTTTGGAATTTCTGAAGTATACCAGAGAGGTAATATACCTGAAGGTAAGGTAAATGCTGAAAGGATTGTAGTTTATCCCAAGACTCAACAGCCCGATACCTATTGGGAAAGAGGATACGTTGAAGTTAATCTTTGTGTTCCTTTATCGAGATCGGGGAAGGCCAATTTGATTCGTTTGAATGAATTGGAGAGAAAGGCTAAAGAGATGTTCAAAGATGGAGTTGTAGGGCAATATGACGGTTCATGGTACCGGTATTCTTCTGAGACTATCGGGATAGAGGAAGATAAGGAGTTATGTTGTTACTATGTGAATGTAAAATTATTATTTGAAGTATTAAACGTAAATTAAAAAGATATGAAACCGTTTATAGGAATTAAAAAGATTTGGTACGGTGATGTTATTACTTCTGCTGTAACTAAAACTAGCCTTAAAACCTGGTTAGGTACTGCTACAGAAGTTGAGAACTCTCATCAAAATACTTGGTTGTATACGGAGGATGATCCTACCTATACCGACTATATTAACGAGTTGAATGGTGACATTTATTATCGTGATGTGACGCAAAAAGGGGCTAAAACAATTACTTTCACTATGGGAGTTTTCTCCTTTGATGACAAGGTAGATCTGCAAGGCGGAGAAAAAGTTGATACAGATGCAGGATGGGCCGCTTCTGATACTCCGGGCATTGTCAACAAAGCCATTGTCGGACAGACAAAGACCGGAAACTATATTGTATTCACCAATGCTGCGGTCATTGCTAAAGGGAATGCTGTGGAAAAGAATATTGGTCTGGGAGTAACAGCTGTTGCTATGGAAAATCCTAGCGCCGGCGTGAAGAGTGACTATATGTTCGACGGGGAAAAAGTAAATGCCGCATGAGCTGATGAGAACGTCGCATCTATGTCTTCTGATGCTTCTCTCAATTTGAATAGTTCTACGACTAAGTCAAAGCGGGTGAACGCTGGAACTGCTGTTAACTATGAGGGGAATGGAGAGGAAGATACTTCGCGATCAGCAGAAACATTATCTATATTATAAAGTGGTGAGGGGGTGAGGATTTATGTATCTCACCCCTTTTTAATAAATATCATTATGAATAAAGCAGCCATACTTATATCAGAAGCTATCACAGGAAAGGATTTCATCCCAATCATTGTAAATGGGAAAATGTATCGCGTAAATCCACCTACCATACATAAAATAGCCGGCGCTTCGGCCTATCTTGCAGTTCTTGATGACAACAAGGATATAGCCGGTGTTATATCTTCATTGAAGGACATTTCTGTTGCTTCTAGCGCACTTTCTTGGTTTATAGATGGAAGTGATTCATTGTCCGAAGAATTGTCTCATGGGACTTTAGAAGAAGTGTTATCCGGTCTTACAGCGGCTTACTCTCTGATAGATGTGAAAAATTTTATGATGCTGTTAGGTTTAGCGAAGAACGTAGCAAATCTAACAGCAAAACAGAGGTTATAGGCAATGATTGTATGTTGGGGCAAATTGCGTCGTTCATGGATAGCCTTCATTTGTCGTATGATGAAGTCGTTTGTAAAATTCCATATCGCAATTTGATCATCATGCAAAAAGATAAGTTGCACGCTGTATACGATGGGGAGGTACTTAAGGAAGTATCTGATAAGGATTTCTTTGGTGAAAATATGAAATTTGATGAGTAATGGAAGTAACGGTTGATTTGTCGGGTCTGGATGAGTTTGTTGAAGAGGTGGAGGAGTATGCAAATGAGCTTATGAAGGAAGCGGCGCATAATGCAGTTGACACTCAAAAAGAAAGAAATGTGAGTAGCAAGAAGACTTATCAGAACCATACGTGGAATCTTCGTAATGCTCCGGGAGCTGCTGTAGTTCGTGATGGGAATATTGTTTATCTATATGTTCCGGCAGATAGCGAACATGCGGGGGCCAAAGGCAAGACAGAGAACCTGCTTATATATGGGAAACTACCCAAAAACGGTGTTGTGTTCGCGGATGGGATGGAGTATGCGAGCTTTGTATCTAGCAAGGGTTTTGACGTTCTGGATTCGGCAAGCCTAACCGTAGAGAAAGAGTTAAAGGAATCATTTGGAAACGAAAATGTAAAAGTCACATGGCAGGAATGAAATTTACCGCAGATGTCAATGTCGAAGACATTATAAAACTGCGTCAAGAAATAGATAAATTAAAGAAGTCTCTAATTGCTGTTGCGGGGATACCAAATAGTGATGTAGCAATAAAACAATTAGAGAAAGAGATAGCGGCGGCTACTAAAAAATTAGAAGAGTATGAAAACAAATATCTTCAAATCCAAAAGCTGAAGCATGACATTGATTCTTCCAATGCTGCAGTTAAAAAGGCAAAGGAAGAGACAGCCGCATTGCAGTCCACTAATAAATGGATTGTAGCCAATACCGAAGCTGTAATTGAAACGGATAAGCAAATAAAACAGTTAAAGAAAAGCTTTGTTTCCCTTGCTGATTCAGAAAAAACAGGTTCTTCCGGAACTGGAATATTAAGACAGGTGCAGCAACTGGCAGCACAAAGACTAGTCGAGGAAGAATCTATCAGAAGGACAATTAAGGCACAGAAGGATCAGATAATTCAGAGTAGGGCGGAAGAAGGCAGTATAACAGCTCTCAGAAAGCAAATAATCCTCTTGACTAAGGATTATGATGACCTCGGAAGAACGCGAAGAAACGGTGATGCTGGCAAAGCGTTGTTGGCCCAAATAGCAAATGTTCAGAAGGAATTGAGTGCGGCTGAACAAGCTTCTGGTAGATTTCAAAGAAATGTAGGTAATTATGCAAGTGCATGGAATGGGCTCGGTTTCTCTGTACAGCAGGTGGCTCGTGAATTGTCTTCGTTGGCTGTTAGTGCAAATACTTTTTTCCTTGCAATTTCAAATAATATCCCAATTCTTGTTGATGAGATTGCTAGAGCTAGAAAGGAATATGCTGCATTTCAAGAAGCTTTGAAAGCGGGAAATACAAATGTCAAGGCTGTTGCTCCAGTTTGGCAGCAATTAACAAAGTCTCTTATAAGCTGGCAGACTGCTCTTGTTGTTGGATTAACTCTGCTTTCTGTGTATGGTAAGGATATGATTAACTGGATTAATACACTATCTCGTTCTTCCGATGCTGTTGATGGTATGATTGTCCGAATGCAGAATCTTAGCAAAGTTATGAAAGATGGAGCAAAACAATCAGCTGCTGAACGTGTGGAACTTGATATATTGTATAAAGCTACCCAAGACCATACTCGATTGTTAAAGGAGCGGAATGATGCAGCAGACGAGTTACAAAGAAAGTATCCCCAATATTTTGGAAATTTATCGAATGAGGCTATTCTTGCGGGAAATGCTGCCGCTGCTTATAAGTCTCTGACTGATAATATATTAAAAGCAGCACAGGCGAGATCAGCGATGAAGATTATTGAAGATAATTACAATAAGATTTATCAATTACAAAAAGCAATAAATGCAGATACTAACTGGACTAACCGCAACAGGAAAAAAACTAAGGAGGGGACGGCTAGTGTTACAGCAGTTGTTGGTAGTTCCATAACTGGATATACACAAACAGGAGAAGTGCTAACAGAAGAAGCTATGGAATACAACAGGAGGAAAAAGGCTTTGAAAGAAAACACAGAAGCCGTCAATGCTTTAAAAGCCGCTAATGATGCTCTTGTAAAATCTATAGATGTAAGTGCCTTTGTAGCTAATAATGGTAGTCCTTTAGGAACTGAAGATATTGATTCTCTCACCGATCAGCAAAATAAAATAGCTGAGTTGATGGACAAACAGGTCTTAGAACAGAAGCGTTCCGCAGAGGATATGCAGATGAAAATAGATGAAGCGCGTATAAAGGCAATGGATGAGGGATCGAAGAAGACTATTGCTGAAATAGAGTTTAATTTTGAAAAGGAAATGCAGGCCATCGACCGGCAAAAAGAAGATCTCTTGCGTAAGAAAATAGATGATGCTCGTTCTATATGGGAAGCAAATCCAGAAAACAAAGGAAAAACCTTTGATGCAACCGGTATATCTTTATCGGATAGTGAAAATCAAGGTTTTAACGAGATGTATAAGATTCAGATTGCAGCTTTTGAAAAAAACTTGAAAGAATACCAAAGCCTACAAAAAGACGCTTGGAATGAATATTATATCGAATACGGGAAGTATCAAGAGAAGCGTATGGCTATCATGGAGAAATATGATAAGCAAATAGCTAAAGCAGAAGAAGGTAGTGCTGAAAAAGCCACTCTTACGGCTCAAAGGAAAAAAGAACTTGATGACTTGGATAAAGACCTGTTGGACAGTTCGGAACTGTGGAGCAAATTTTTCACAGACTTCTCTAATCGATCTTCTTCATCTATCAGAAGTATAATAGAGGACATTCAAGAGCTTATTGACTACATGAATGGCGTAGAGGGTGCTCAGATACCGGATATATTCAAAGATAATGAGAATACAGTGAAAGCCATAAATGATGCCATGTCTAATCCGGCAGCTCTGAGTAAATTTACAGCTAACCTTGAAACTTCGATTAAGAAATTCAAGAAGATGCTTGACGAGAATAATCCGTTCAAGCAAATAACTGAAGGTTTTAAAACTAAAGATTCCGAAGGGATCTCTAAAGGATTTCAAGGAATAGCATCGGCTGCAAAAGAATTAACCGGCATTCTTGAAGAATTAGGGGTGGAATCAGACAGTACGGCTGGGAAAGTAACATCTGTATTAGGTAATACTGCTTCTTATGCTGCAACGGGGGCATCAGTCGGCGGTCCATGGGGAGCTATTATTGGTGGAGCAATCGGAATGGCTACTGGGCTTGTAGGTGTTCTTGGTGCTGATTATTCTGCTTATAACAAGATGAAAGAAGAATATGCTTCTTTGATTGATGTATGGGATATCCTTATTAGTAAGAAGAAGGAATATGTCGATATTAGCTATGGTGATGAAGCGCGTAAAGCAGGGCAGGAAGCAATAGATATTCTCAATAAGAAATCACAAGCTAAAATAGATTTAGGAATAGAAAGATTAAATAGTGGTGCTTCTGCTGGTTCTCATTCTATTGGGGTGCGTATTCGTAAGAGTATGACTCAGAATGAGTGGGATCAATGGGATGAATTTGCTAGATCCATAGGCATGGATCCAGATGCTATTGGAGGAAGGTTGACAGGCTTATTCAGTTTAACTGGAGAACAGTTATCTAAATTACAAGAGGATGCTCCTACTTTTTGGGCTAAATTGGATGATGATGTTAAGGGATATTTGCAGGATATAATCGACTGCAACGAGGAAATTGAAAATATGAAAGAGCAGCTGAAAGAAACTATGACCGGTGTTTCTTTTGATTCTTTTTACGACAATTTCGTTTCTACTCTGTCTAATATGGATAAGGATAGTAAGGATTTTGCAGATGATTTTGAGAATTATCTTAAAAATGCAATACTTTCTAATCTTGTAGCCAATAAGTATAGAAGCAAGATAGAAGAGTTGTATAATGACTGGGCAAATAAATCTGACAGCAATGGAGATGGTATTTTTGATTTAACATCTTCAGAAGCGGATGAGTTGAGAAGAGCACAGCAAGAATTGGCTGAAGAGATGATCGCAGAACGTGATGCTATGGCAGAAGTTTTTGGGTGGACATCTTCTGCTTCTTCTCAGGAATCTTCCAAGAAAGGCTTTGCTACAATGTCTCAGGATTCTGCTGACGAATTGAACGGACGCTTCACTGCCCTTCAAATCGCCGGAGAGGAAATCAAGAATCAGAATCAACTTCAAACAATGTCTATTCTTGACTTGAAGGCAGGTATGTTGTCCATAGGTGCAAACACGTCTGGAATAAAGGATATTGCAGGAGAGACAAGGGACCTGATACGGCTTTCCTATGAGGCTATAACAGACATTCGAGACAATACTAACGTCATGGTGAAGCCTATACAGCAGATGGCGGCTGATATTGCAGAGGTCAAACGAAATACTAATGGGTTATCAAAAAAGTAAAAAGAAAGGCGGATGTTAGTCCGCCTAATTACTTATTGAATGTGTTGAGCTCTCCTTCAAGCTTATCCAATTTATCGGAGTGCTTTGATTGAGCTATAAGATGGATATAGTGATCACCATATATCATATCTTTTAAAATAATAGACTTATTTATAAACTCCCCCTTATGATGTCGAGTCGCTCTATCAAACATAGAAGTAAATAAAAAACTGCGGTATTGTTGATATGACATTTTTCCTCTAGTATCTCTTTGTTTTATTGGGTCTTTAGAACAATAAAAATATAGAATAACATCATTTTCATCCAAAAAATTGAAGAGTATTGACGCTATTTTATTTAAGGTTCCTGCATTATTAATAATTTCTGTCTTTGACATTGAAATCAGAGCTATATCTACAATTTCAATAGTCGAATCAATTGGTATATTCTTACAGTCAGTAAGCTTTAGAAGGTATTGGTGTCCGTCAGAGCACTCAATAGGCAGTGTGATATTCATTACTTTTTCTTAGCGGGGAAATACTTATCCTTTTTAGTTAAAAGTTCATTTTTGGTTTCACATTTCCTACGCTCCAATTCTCTCACAAATTCAAGAAGCTTTTGTGATGGTTTTTCGATTACTAATGGGTCCTGTGTGTAAGATGAAGTTTTCATATTTAATTCTCCTTTGTTTGTAACGTGTCATAGTCACGCTATTTTGATGTTGCAAATATAAATAATACAAATCAAGATTGATTGATTGATTAGCAGATTAACTATTTATACTATCGGTTTTTAATAGTTTTTAATAGTTTTGGATAGTTGGGAAGATAATCCTTTTATTTAAGCATAATTTCGCACATTTCTTATATTGTGGGATTT